>Ga0315339_1000033_pt1 | contig 269498 bp, 257 predicted proteins | sample ASW17metaG_FD_204514 | JGI IMG/M metagenome (GOLD analysis project Ga0315339, IMG submission 204514) | Ammonia-oxidizing marine archaeal communities from Pacific Ocean, United States - ASW #17 | ecosystem: Environmental > Aquatic > Marine > Oceanic | place: USA: California | collected 2016-12-05
CTCGCTTAACGCTTGCCCAAGGCCCCTCTAACAAGGGAGCGCCATTATATCCATCGCAGAATAAAGCACAAGGGGTAAATGGAAATTAGATCAAAAAAGGGGAAATAAGGCTAACAACGTGCGCCACAGGGTGTGGCACACGACAGGGTTAATCGACTACAGTCGATTCTGTGACATCGTCTTCTACGTCATCATCTTTGCTGGGGTTAACAAACCGACCCACCAAGATACCCACTTCGAACAACAACCACATAGGCACAGCCAATAGTGTTTGCGATATCACGTCGGGCGGCGTAATCAACATACCAATAACAAAGCAGCTAACTAATACGTAAGCTCGCTTTTTAGCCAGATCCTGAGGTGTTGCAGCACCGGACCAAATTAGTAAGACGGTGGCGATAGGAATTTCGAATACTATGCCAAAAGCGAAGAATAGCTTCAATACAAAATCAAGATACGCGGAAATGTCGGTCATTACCGCCACTTCTTCTGGGCCTGTGGCAGTGAAAAATCCAAAAATCAACGGGAAAACTATGTAGTAGGCAAAGGCGATGCCGAGATAGAACAACACAATACTTGAGGCAAGCAACGGAAACGCTAAGCGTTTTTCTTTCTTATACAGGCCTGGTGCAATAAAGCTCCATGCTTGATGCAAGATAAAAGGCATACTCACGAACAACGCCAGCACCATGGTTAACTTGAACGGTGCTAAGAATGGCGACGCCACTTGGGTTGCAATCATGGTGGAGCCTTCGGGTAGCAAGCTACGCAACGGATCCGATAAATACAAGTAAAGGTCGTTAGAGAATGGAAACAAGCACGCAAACAATAGAACAATCAGCACTACGGCCTTGAGTAGGCGATTGCGCAATTCAATAAGATGGCCCATTAACGGTAGTTCTGAATCCTTCTCGGAGTTGGCAGCCGTGTTGTCGGTCATGAGGCCGCTTCCTTTTCTTCGGTTGCTGTTTCAGCCACAGGTTCTTGTGCCTGTGCTTCTACAGCAGTCTCTTCCTCGGCCGCAGGGGCTTCTTCAGAGGCGTCGGCAGTTTCTGCTGGCGCAACCGGAGCCGCTGCCACTACAGGCGCTTCCATCAGCTCCGTTTCTTCCTGCAATTCTTGCATACGCCCTTCAATGGCTTTGCGATTTGCATCTGCCTTTTTGCGAATGTCGTCAATACGCAGCTCATCCTGAATCTCTTTTTGTACGCCGCCGAGGGTGCGTTTAATTTTTCCCACCCACATGCCAACCGTACGCACAGCAATAGGCATGCGCTCTGGACCAAGAATAAGAAGGCCAATTACACCCACCAAAATAAGTTCTGTAAAACCGATATCAAACATGAACTAGGCCGTTATTTCTCGGTTTTTTCAGTTTCTTTTTCTTTCTCGACACTAGCTTCTGCATCAAAAGCGGCATCTTTCTTTTCGTCGATTGCCTTAGGCTCGTCTTTCATCGCCGACTTAAAGCCCTTCACGGCATTACCCAAATCACCGCCGATGTTGCGCAACTTTTTGCTGCCAAATAACAAAAGAATAATTGCCAATACAATCACTAACTGCCAAATACTAATACCACCTAAACCCATACTAAACTCCTAATTAAATCAATTACTGGCTACGGCCAGCTTTTTCTACTAAACCAGATAAATCAAAACGGCGCTCTAATTCTGCCAACACTGCCCGATGATCCTGCCCCAAGTGGGATAACATTACCAGACAATGGAACCACAGATCGGCCGTTTCAGCAATAACGTCTTTAGTCGTAAGCTCATCTTTAGCGTCTTTTGCGGCCAAAATAACTTCCGTCGCTTCTTCGCCAATTTTTTCCAAAATCTTATTCAGACCTTTGGCATGCAGGCTCGCTACGTAGGACGACTCAGGGTCTGCCTGTTTACGTTCTTGCAATACTTGCTGCAGTGCGTCCAATACATCACTCATGATTATAGATCTCCTGCGGGTCTTTAACGACCGCCACATTTTCGACCCATTGACCGTCTTGAAAATGTTTGAAAAAACAATGGGGTCTGCCCGTATGGCAGGCGATCCCGCCAATCTGCTCTACCGACAGTAGCACTACATCAGCATCACAGTCTAAACGTAAATCGTGCAATTTTTGTACGTGGCCAGATTCTTCACCTTTGCGCCACAATCGAGCCCGCGAGCGAGACCAATAAACGGCGCGCTGCTCTTGCTGCGTCAGCAACAAGGACTCTCGATTCATCCACGCCATCATGAGTATTTGGCCACTTTGATGATCTTGGGCGATGGCGGCTACTAAGCCTTTATCGTCCCACTTAATTTCGTCTAGCCAACTAACGCTCGCCATTATCGATTCCCTCGATGCCACAAGATTAAAGCGCCCACTATGCCCAACGCCGCGCTGGTTGGCGAAACCCACAGCGGATCGACTAGTGTCGTGGAATGAACACAGACCGCACCCACCACCAGACCAAGGCCAATCAAGCCACTCCACGGTTTGGCCGACTTATTATGCTGCGGGTTAGACCCGCCATCGGCTATTCTAGGGCGCGCTGTTTGTTGTAATGCATCATGCACCAAAGCTGGCAGGTGCGGCAACTGTTGGGCCAAATCTGGCCACTCTTGCTTGAGTTGTTTATACACTTGCTTGGGGCTAACTTGACGCTTAAACCAGGCTTCGAGTATCGGTTGCGCAGTTTGCCACAAGTCTAACTGTGGATACAACTGACGTCCTAAGCCTTCGATATTCAACATGGTTTTTTGCAACAAAACCAATTGTGGTTGCACCTGCATGTTAAACCGGCGCGCCGTGTGAAATAAGCCCAATAATACTTCGGCGAAAGATATCTCTGCCAAAGGTCGCGCAAAAATAGGCTCGCTTACACCACGAATTGCACCTTCGAATTCATGCACTTTAGTGTCTGCCGGTAGCCATCCGCAATCCACATGTAACTGGGCAATTTGACGGTAGTCACGATTAAAAAAAGCCAACAAAATACGTGCTAAATAGGCCTGATCTTCGGCGGTAAGGCTGCCCACGATACCAAAGTCGACGGCCATGTATTGAGGATCATTGGGCAATGCGGGATTGACAAAAATATTACCGGGGTGCATGTCGGCATGAAAAAAACTATCGCGAAACACTTGGGTAAAGAAGATTTCCACCCCACGTTTAGCCAACTCTTCACGGTTAATACCCGCCTTGTCGATGGCTTCGATATCGTTGACTGGCACGCCATGGATGCGCTCCTGCACCAAAACTTTACGATTACTTAAGTGCCAATGGATCTTGGGTATATATAACAAATTAGAGTTATCAAAGTTACGTTTTAGCTGACTCGCATTGCCCGCTTCTCGCTGCAGGTCAAGTTCATCAAAAATGGTTTTTTCATACTCATCGATGACGTCTTGAAGGCGTAAGCGACGTAAATTAGGCACCCCTGCATTGATTAATTTTGCCACTAATCGCATCAACCGCAGGTCGCGCACAATTATCCGTTCGATACCCGGACGAATCACTTTCACCACCACCGACTCACCGCTCGCTAAGCGGGCACTATGAACCTGCGCAACGGAAGCCGAAGCTAACGGTTGTTCATCAAATTCTGCAAACGCTTGCTCAACCTTCTGCTTTAGGCCTTGCTCAATCAGCTGCTTTGATAGTTTGCCATCAAACGCCGGCACGTTATCTAATAAGGTGGCTAATTGTTCTGCCAACTCGTCATCAAGCATATCGCGGCGAGTAGACAGCAGCTGGCCAAATTTAACGAATACGGGGCCAAGGTCGATCAGAGCCAAGCGTATGCGTTGCGCCACGCTGCCTCTTACGGGGACCAGTAGCCGCCAAGGCATACACCAAAATAACAGCCGCACCGACACAGGCAAATCATAGGCCAGCAAAGGCACGTCGAGCCGATAACGGATCATGACTCGGACAATAGAAAAACCGCGGACAATTGCTTTCATTAAAGTGCTTTAATTCCCGTGCTACGGCTTAACGCCATAGTGCAATGCCACGATGCCACCGGTCATATTATGGAAGCGGCAATTGACTAAGCCTGCGGTTTCCATCATGCCTTTGAGTGTAGCTTGATCTGGATGCATACGAATGGATTCGGCCAGATAACGGTAACTGTCTTCGTCATCGGCAATCAGCTTGCCAATTTTTGGCAAAATGTGGAAGGAATAGGTGTCGTACACTTTTGTTAGCATTGGATTTTCGGTTTTAGAAAATTCCAAAACCAACAACCGTCCACCGGGCTTCAATACGCGACGCATAGACGCCAGCGCTTTGTCTTTATCGGTCACATTACGTAAACCAAAGGCGATGGTAATACAGTCAAAGCTGTTATCAGGAAAAGGCAATGCTTCGGCGTTGGCTTGGACGTAACTGACGTTACCCACCACGCCTTTGTCGATTAAGCGATCGCGCCCTACTTTGATCATAGACTCATTAATGTCGGCTAGAATGACGCGGCCATCGGGCCCCACAATGTCGCTGAAGCGCATGGTTAAATCACCCGTGCCACCGGCAAGGTCGAGCACTGAATCGCCGGTGCGAACACCACTCATTTCTATAGTTTGGCGCTTCCAAAGGCGATGAACACCCATCGACATGAGGTCATTCATGACATCATATTTGGCGGCCACAGAATGGAATACGCCTGCGACTTGGCTCACCTTGTCGCCAGTGGGTACTTGTTTAAAACCAAAGTGCGTGGTTGGTTTAGGGCCCTGGTCAGTCATGAAGCTACTCGTTAATCACTAGTTAGTAGCATTCTACCCTGCCACCAGACACTTGTCGTGGTCTGAATTCAAATGCTTACGGCTGTTACTGGCTTTCCAGCTCAACTAAATAGTCGACTACGGCCAACATGCCCTCGTTGCTTCCTGCCATAGTGGTATTCACCATGTATTTGCCATTCACCAACATTGAAGGCACGCCGGTAATCTTGGCGCGGGCCGCCAAACGCTTGCCTTGACGCATCTTGTTTTGTAAATCGAAGGAATCGTAGGCTTTGTCGAAATCTGTCTTGCTAACGCCGTGCTCCGCAAAAAACGCAGCTAACGCTTGGCGGTTAGTCATACGGCGCTCATCAACGTGAATCGCGTTGTACATGGCTTGGTGGGTTTGATCTAAAACACCAAGATTAAGGGCGATGAAATAGGCCTTTGCATAAGGTTCCCAACTACGACCAAACACCACCGGGATCGCCATGAAGGTGACCCCCTCTGCCTGCTCTTGAGACCAATGATGCAACAGCGGTTCGAAACCATTGCAATGGGGGCAGGTATAACCGAAGAACTCATTCACTACTAGAGTGTCTGAATTGGATGACTTAATGGGCTCATCCAAGACAAGAAAGTGTTTTCCTGCTTGGTAGTCGGCGGCAAGCGCCAGCATCGGCAAGCTGACTAAGGCGATAATGGCAGCGAATTTCTTCAACATGTGATTGTCCTTTGTTTTTCGATTGTAGCGTTTATTGTGTTAACAGCCTCATCATAACGCTTAAGGCGTTGCGGGCGAGCTGATTTACATTGTCTTTACTTAGGGCGCATAAAAAAAAGCGGCCTTAGCCGCCTTTTTTGAGTGCCTGTTATTACTAGTTAGACAAACCTTGAATGTAGCTTGCCACTGCGGCAATCTCTTTATCACTCATTAAGGCTGCAACTTGGCGCATGATCTTGGCCTTGTCGTTAGTGCGCGTTTCGGTACGGAACGCCTGTAACTGGGCGATGATGTAGTCGGCATGTTGGCCGCTCAACGCAGGGAACGCCGCTTGGGCGTTACCAGCGCCGGTAGGCGAGTGGCATGCAGTACATGCTGCAACGTCTTTGGCAGCGTTACCAGCACGGTACATTTGGCGACCTAAATCAACCATGGCTGGGTCAGTAGCACCGATGCTGCTAGTTTGCGCAGCATAATATGCTGCGATGTCCGCTAGGTCTTGATCCGACAATGAGGTCAATAGACCTGCCATTTGTGGCACTTCTCGAGCACCGTCACGAATATCCATCATTTGTTTAACCAGGTACAGCTCACCTTGGCCAGCCAGCTTAGGAAAGCTTGCGATCAAGCTATTGCCGTCGGCGCCGTGGCAACCGCCACAAACTGCGGCCTTACCTTGCCCTGCATCGGCGTCTCCACCGGCATAGGCAAAGCTCATCCAGCCAAGGCCAATCATCAAACATGCAACTAGTTTCTTCATGGATATTCCCGTATTTTTTCAAAAGTAAAAATTTCAATGCAGGCATTATAAGGTGCAGGTGGCACGACTTCAATGATACTTCACCCATGTATCCCTCAGATCTGCCCTTTAGCAGGGTTTATTTGCGCAAAAATCAGGTAAAATGCAGCCTAATCTACAAATGACAGACGCCATGACTGAACAACACGTAAAATTTCGCTCCGCAGAATTCTTCACGAGCGCTAGTAAAGTGAGTGAATGCCCCGACGATATAGGCGCCGAAGTCGCCTTTGCTGGTCGCTCCAACGCCGGCAAATCGAGCGCCATCAATACCCTAACTCGTAACCCACGCTTAGCCCGCACCAGTAAAACACCTGGGCGTACGCAACTACTTAACTTTTTTAACCTCAACCTCGAACAATGTCGATTGGTCGATTTGCCAGGTTACGGTTACGCAAAAGTACCTATGGCCATGCAACTCAACTGGCGCAAACACCTTAACCAATATCTAGAGGTACGGCAGAGTTTGGCGGGTTTGGTGTTGGTGATGGACATTCGTCATCCGCTAAAAGAGTTTGATCGCATGATCATCGATTGGTGTATTGCTTCGGACTTGCCGCTGCATTTGTTGCTGACTAAAGCCGACAAACTCAAGAAAAACGGCATTATGAACGCCAAAACGGAAGTCATAAAAGGCCTGCCTGAACACCCACAAGGGTTAATTACCATGCAAAGCTTTTCTGCCTCCAAGGGCGAGGGCATTGCTGATCTTGAGCGCCAATTGGTGCATTGGCTGAAGCCTGTCGAAGAAGATTTACCAGACGCAGAGCCTGAATCCGAGTAACCCGTCATCCCAACGAAGGTCAGGATCTAGCTATACTTGTAGGCAAAAAAAACCCTGAAGACCGAGGGGAACGGTGTTCAGGGTGGGGCGTCTTTTTTCTTTTTTATATCATGTTGATGACGCTTAGCTAGTTACCTACTATGACGACGCATTTGGAGTTTAGTTCCCACTAAGTTAAAAAATATTTAATTTAGTGAGCTTGGTCCCAATTATCGCCACTGCCCACATCCACAATAAGTGGCACCTCAAGTTGCGCAGCGCCTTCCATACAGCGCTTCACGCCGACAATTAGCTCATTTATTTGCGTCTTCTCCACTTCAAAAATCAATTCATCGTGCACTTGCATGATCATGCGCGCATCTAATCCGCTCTGATTTAACCAAGCGTCCACATCTATCATGGCGCGTTTTATAATGTCTGCTGCTGTGCCCTGCATGGGCGCATTAATGGCGGTGCGTTCCGACGCTTGGCGAGCAATGGCATTACGGGCTTTGATATCTGGCAAGTACAACCTGCGGCCATAAATCGTTTCGACAAAACCCTGCTCCGAAGCCTGCGACTTGGTTTGGTCCATGTATTCTTGCACTCCAGGGTAACGACTAAAGTACCGGCCAATATAATCTTGGCTCTGAGCCCTACTGATACCTAGCTGCTTAGCCAGACCAAATGCCGACATCCCGTAGATCAAACCAAAGTTAATGGCCTTTGCGCTACGTCGCTGGTCTATAGTCACTTCTTCTAGCGTCACACCAAATACTTCTGCGGCCGTCGCCTTATGCACGTCCTGCCCCGTAGCAAAGGCATTGAGCAAACCTTCGTCTTTCGACAGGTGCGCCATAATACGCAATTCAATTTGAGAGTAATCCGCCGCCACCATCACCTTACCCTGCGGCACCACAAAGGCCTGCCTTATCTGGCGGCCTTCGGCACTACGAATCGGGATGTTTTGTAAGTTAGGATCACTAGACGATAAGCGCCCCGTAGCCGCAACAGCCTGATGGTATGACGTATGGATACGACCGGTAGCGGGATTGATTTCTAATGGCAGCTTGTCGGTATAGGTCGATTTGAGCTTGCTTAGGCTGCGGTACTCAATCAGCAGCTTAGGCAGTTCATGCTCTTGCGCGAGTTCCTGTAATACCGCCTCTGCAGTTGAGGGCTTGCCTTTTGGTGTTTTTTTAATCACTGGAATACCCAGCTTTTCATACAATACAGCACCCAACTGTTGCGTAGAGGCCAGATTAAACACTTCGCCCGCCAAATCGTAAGCATCACGCTCCAATTGGGTTAAACGCACACCAATAGCCTGGCTTTGCTCTCCCAGTATTTTAGCGTCAACCAAGGCGCCTATTCGCTCCATGCGGGATAACACACCAATAAGCGGCGTTTCAATGGTCTCGTAAACCGACAATAAACTCTCTTCCTGAGCGAGGCAGGCTGCAAAATACTGAACCAGACGTAGGGTGATGTCTGCATCTTCTGCGGCGTAGGGGCCCGCCTGTTCCAAATCAACTTGGTTAAAGGCGAGTTGTTTGACCCCTTTACCGGCAATGTCTTGATATTTTACGGTTTGGTAGTCCAAGTAATGCTGTGCCAAGGCATCCATATTATGGCGGCTGGCTGTGGAGTTAAGCACATAAGATTGCAACATACTGTCGACGATCTGCGCGCCCCACTGAATGTCGTAATTGGCCAGCACATTCATGTCGTACTTGAGGTTTTGTCCGGCAATGATTTGAGAAGGATCTTCCAGCAATGGCTTTAATACGGCAATTAAGTCTGGTCGACTAATTTGCTCTGGCGCACCCACGTAATCATGTCCGCAAGGCACATAAACTGCAGTACCGGCGTCGATACAAAAAGACACGCCAACGAGCTGTGCTTCCATATAGTTTAAACTGGTAGTTTCTGTATCAAAAGCGAATATAGGCGCCTTACGGCACGCCTCTAACCACGGCTCAAGCTCTGCCAAAGTTGCAACAGTGGTGTATTGAGTGGCTGCCACTTGCGCAGGTATTGGAGCATCTTTGGCAGGCTTTGCCTCAGGCTCCGGAGCCGAAGAAGAACGCGGAGTTGGATCCTGCGATGCTGCCACTGGCTGGCTATTGGCAGTGACGCCGGCTTGTATAAGGACATTGGCCCACGATCTAAATTCAAGATCTTCATACAAAGCCAATAACGCAGCCTGATCCACTGGCTTAGGTTTAATTTGATCTAGCCGTTGCTCTAATTCTACATCTAACTTGATGGTTGTTAAGGCTTGAGACAAAGGTAAAAACTCTAACGCGTTACGTAATTTTTCGCCTATTTTGCCACCAATCTCATCGGCGTTATCCATTAGGGCCTCTAAGTTGTCGTAGGCAGCCAGCCACTTTACCGCCGTTTTTGGCCCTGCACCTGGCACGCCCGGGATGTTATCTGCTTTATCGCCTACAATGGCGAGATAATCAATGATTTGATCTGGCCTTACACCAAACTTCTCCACCACACCGGCTTCATTAAGGTAGGTATTGGTCATGGTATTCACCAAACCCACATGGGGGCTAACCAACTGCGCCATATCTTTATCGCCGGTGGAAATTAGCGTATCAATACCTTGCTCGGTCGCTTGCGCCGCCAAAGTGCCAATCACGTCGTCTGCTTCAACCCCAGAAATCATTAACAAAGGTAAACCCATGGCTTTAATGATCTGATGTATGGGCTCAATTTGTGGGCGCATGTCATCGGGCATAGGTGGGCGGTGTGCCTTGTACTCGGAGTACATTTCGTTACGGAAGGTTGGCCCTTTGGCATCAAACACCACCACGAGATTGGCGTTAGCATAGTCCTTTGCCAAGCTACGCATCATGTTGACCACGCCTTTGATGGCCCCTGTCGGCATGCCTTTACTGTTATTTAGTGGCGGCAACGCATGGTAGGCCCTAAACAAGTAGGATGAACCGTCTACCAGTACTACGGGGGTGGAAGCTTTTGCGGTCATGGAGGTGTCTCAGACAAAAAATTAATGCTCAGCCCCAAAGAATAGCATAATGCATGCTCCGAAACTTGAATTGAAGCCGGTCACAGCGTACTATTTGCAACCGATTTAGTGACCTAATTCAGCATTACACAGTAGCAATCTTATGGCCATATACACCCATCTCACCAGCGCTCAAGTTAGCGCTTACATAGCCCCTTTTGCTGTTGGCGAATTAGTGGATTTCAAAGGCATTAGTGGTGGCATCGAAAACACCAATTACTTTGTCACCACACACATTGCAGGGCAACCAGAGCAGGAGTTTGTGCTCACCTTGTTTGAAGACTTGGGATATGATGAGATCCCCTACTTTGTAGATTTAACCGAGCACTTTGTAGCCCATAACATCACCGTACCCGCCCCATTGCGAGACACCCAAGGCTCTGCACTCACTTGGTTAGCCGACAAACCAGCACTGCTGTTTCCTCGTTTTGCTGGCGATCATTTGGCACGTTGTGAAATTGGCGTGGCCGAGTGCACCATCATGGGTGCCGAATTAGCCCGCTTACATGTGGCAGGCCAAAGTTTTACCACCGACCGCCGCAGCCATCGTGGCGCCTCATGGTGGAACCAATTAGGCCCCCGAGCTGCCAGCTGTATAGATGAAGAAGATGCCACCATGTTAATGATGGCCATTGGCCAGTATGATGCTATGCAAGCACAGTCCCCCGACCTACCCATGGGAGTAGTGCACGGTGACTTGTTTCACGACAACGCCCTCTTTAACCAAGGCCAACTCAGCGCCACCATTGATCTCTACAATGCTAGCAATGATTACTTGTTGTTTGATGTTGCGATAACGGTCAATGATTGGTGTATTGCCGCAGACGGAAGTATTGACCCCGCGCTATATGACGCATTTTTAACAGCCTATGCGCAAGTACGCCCCTTTAACGATGCTGAACGACAGTATTGGAATGCCATGTTAGTGGCGGCTGCTATGCGTTTTTGGTTATCTCGCTTAGAGACTTTCCACGGTTTAGATTCACACCAGCGCGAAGAAGGCGTGACGGTACTTAAAGACCCAGACGTGTTCCGCGATATTTTAAGCCACCGTATGCGGCAGTTTCAACAACTATCTTAAGCTACAGTGTCGCCTACGACTGTTATTGTTAGCGGCCACAACTCAATAAGGCTTGCTGTAGCGCAGTGATGTACTCGGTCAGGCTGTGGCTGTTGGCCGCCAAAATATCAATTTGGATGCGTTTAACCTCTGGCCCTACTACGGCATCAACAAGGTTATGCTTAACCTCATGGTCTACCAAAATACAGGCCACCTTACCCTCTTGCACCAGTTGAGCAATACTAGCTAAACGTTTGGCCCCCGGGGCTTGATCATCGGCACCGGTAAAACTAGCCAAGTGGGTTAAATCAAAAAAGGCCTCAAATCCATCTAATCCATCGTGATATATAAGATAACCTTGATCCTTGTGATTCAGTTTTTTTACATGCTGAGCAAGCTCAAGCTGCAACTGGGTCATAGTTTCTAGCCACGTCGAATTATCCCTCTTGGTACCCAAACGTTGGCTAAGTTGGTTTATGCCTTGTAACAAATACGCAGGGCTAGTCCATGGATGTTGCCCATAACCGGCTGCTGCACTTGAGTCTGAGCCGCCTTTACTAATGATGAGTTGCTGATGGGCCGGTATACGCGCCATGGTCTTCGCTAAATATGGCTCAAGCTCGGGGCCAAGCCAAACCACAAGTTCGGCACTGTGAAGGCGACGAATGTGACTTGGTTTAAGGCTAAACTCATGGGGTGAGACATTGGGCGGCAATAGCGGCTGAGCTAACGTTCCTGCAACTTCTGCAAACACTAGAGCTAGCGCTTGTGTACTGGGTAAGACATTGGGCGCAGCCGATGCGGTGGTGTTTGCGAACAAAAGGATGAAAGCCGTGCCGGCTAATGACAAACAACGAGTCACAAAAGACATAGTAGTGGGTGTTTTCTCACAAGATTAGAATTTGCTGGCAATGCTATGTTATATTATAACAATCGTCAACTGAGAAACACACCATTATGCAGGCTACCGCCTTTGGCCCCCACGACCACACCCGTTGTATTTCCAGCGCCATTAGCCAAGCTCAAAGCTTGTGCAAAAACCGTGGTGTACGGCTTACGCCTGTGCGGCAACGGGTCTTGGAGTTAGTTTGGCAAAGCCATCAGCCTCTAGGAGCCTATGACTTACTAGCCAGCTTAGCCGCCGAAGGGTTTAACTCGGCGCCGCCTACGGTGTACCGCGCACTTGAATTTTTGGGCACTCAAGGCCTATTACACAAACTGGCGAGCATTAATGCCTACGTGGGTTGCTGCAGCCCAGAAGAAGCCCACCAAGGCCACTTTTTGTTGTGCCAAGATTGCCATCAAGCACAAGAGGTCGACAGCCAATACCTTAACTTGGCGTTAAAACTAAGCGCCGAAAAACATGGCTTTACAGTACAAGAACACACTATAGAAGTGGCTGGCACTTGTGAGCAGTGTGCCAGCAAAAATGCCAACACCGAGGCCTTTGTATGAGCGATTTACTGTTATCTGCCCAAAGCCTGGGCGTTAAGCGCGGCGACAGATGGCTTATTAAAGACATTCACCTTAACCTGCAAGCTGGCCAAATCACCACCGTCATTGGACCTAATGGTGCAGGCAAGTCGACCTTGGTGCGTAGCCTGTTAAAACTCATGAAAACCGACGCCGGCCAGATTACGACCATGGCAGGCCTGCGCATTGGTTACATGCCGCAAAAATTAAAACTAGAAAACACCCTACCGCTGACAGTGCAGCGCTTTTTAGACTTGGGCCGCCATAAACAGCACAAACTAGACGCCGACTTATGGCAACAACTGGTACTGCAGTGCCGCGCAGACAAGCTGCTTAACCAACCCATGCAACAGCTTTCAGGCGGTGAAACTCAGCGTATTTTGTTATTGCGCGCGCTACTGCGCAAACCTCACTTACTGGTATTGGATGAGCCAGTACAAGGCGTGGATGTAACCGGGCAAGTAGCATTGTATGGCCTCATAAAACAAATTCGTGATCTATTAGGCTGTGGCATTCTAATGGTTTCTCACGACCTGCATTTAGTCATGGCGGCGACTGATCAGGTAATTTGTTTAAACCAGCATATTTGTTGTTCTGGGCATCCTGAACAAGTGAGCCAAGACCCTGCCTTTACCGAACTATTTGGCGCACAAGGCGCTGGCAGCTTGGCCCTGTACAATCACCAACATAACCATCACCACACCAGTCATGGCGATATCATTGCCGGGCAACACCACGAGGGCTGTGATCATGGCTAGTTTTTTATTATGGGCATGGTTGGGTGGTTTGATGATCGCCGCAATAGCCGGGCCATTGGGCTCATTTATGGTGTGGCGTCGTATGGCATACTTTGGTGACACCTTGGCCCATGCCGCATTGTTGGGCGTTGCCTTGGGGCTGTTGTTGCAGATCAACCTGAGCCTTGCTGTGGTATTAGTGTGCTTATTGTTGGCCATATTACTGAGCACATTGATGCACCGCCGCATTATTGCCACCGACACCTTACTGGGCATTTTGTCCCACGCCAGTCTGTCGCTAGGCCTTGTGAGCCTGAGCCTATTCGACCATCAAAGCTTTGATTTGATCGGCTTTTTGTTTGGTGATTTGCTGGCTATTAACCAACAAGACTTAATTTGGATTGCAGTGGCCTGTTTATTGGTGTTAATTATTTTGGTGCCTATTTGGCGGCCGTTGTTAGCCATTACTGTCAACGAAGAACTGGCCCAAGTCGAAGGCATAAACGTCGCGTGGATGCGTACCTTGTTAATGTTATTGGTCGCTATCGTCATCGCCGTAGCGATGAAAGTGGTGGGTGTGTTACTCATCACCTCGTTACTCATCATTCCTGCGGCAGCGGCTCGGCGGTTATCGTCTTCGCCGGAACAAATGGCTTTGTTAGCCAGTTTATTAGGCATGATCGCGGTGAGTGGCGGCTTAGCTTTGTCGTGGTTCTACGACACGCCAGCAGGGCCTTCAGTGGTGATTATAGCCAGTGCATTATTTTTTGTGTTATTTAGTCTGCCCCGATCCATTAGGCAAACTCACCCGTGACGCAATTGATGGCTAAGTGGGCGTCATACCAGCCACGTAGCCAGCACATGCGCCAATTGTGGTACTTAGCCTGGCCTTTGATCTTGTCGAACATCAGCGTGCCCTTATTGGGCCTGGTTGATGCCGCCATTATGGGACATTTGGACGCACCGCAGTATTTAGGCGCAGTGGCCTTGGGGGCCACTTTATTGTCATTTATTTATTGGGCCTTTGGGTTTTTGCGCATGGGCACAGTAGGCCTCACGGCCCAAGCTCAAGGGGCCTGTGATACCCAAGCGTTAATGCGGCTGTTCATCATGCCAAGCCTGTTGGCCCTGCTCATTGGTTGCTGCATTGTGGTGTTACAAAGCTGGCTCATTCCCTTGGGCGTACAGCTCATGGGAGCCAGTACAGCTGTATCGGCCTTGGCTAATGAATATCTATCCATCCGTATATACAGTGCTCCGGCGGTACTCATCACTTATGCCTGTTTAGGCTGGTTGTTAGGCCGCCAAGACAGCCGCAGCCCATTAATATTGCTAGTCGTCACCAACCTGAGCAATATTGCCTTCAACTTATTGTTTGTGATGGTGTATGACATGACCAGTGCCGGTGTTGCCTGGGGCAGTTTATTAGCCGACTATTGTGGTTTGCTGTTGGCTTTAGCATTGGTTTGGCGCCACCTTAAACAACTTGACCAGCGTTTTAGCTTTAATATTCAGGCCTTTTCGGCACTGGCTAAAAAATTGGTAAAGCTTAACAGCTACCTGTTTGTACGCACCTTAATGCTGTTATTTGCCTTTGCCTTCATCACCTCTCAGAGCGCCCGCATGGGTGATGACGTATTGGCCGCCAACACCTTTTTGCTGCAATATGTGGCCATACTGGCGTATGCGCTAGATGGGTTTGCCTTTGCGGTTGAGGCGGCCTCGGGTGAAGCCATTGGCGCTCGGCAAAAACAGCGTTTTTATCAACTATGTAACGGCGCTGCCGTTTACTCTTTGGTGGTCGCCTTTCTGGCTACCATGGGGTTTTGGTTATTCAGCGACTATTTTATCCATGGCCTAACTAGCATTGAAAGCGTGCGCCAAATCGCTCGCGAACATGCCATCTGGGTCACCTGGGTGCCACTAGTGAGCGTATGGAGTTATTTGTTTGATGGTATTTTTGTGGGCGCCACACAGGCCAAGGCAATGTTTTATTCGGTGTTAGCTAGCTTAGTGGCCCTATTGCCCCTTTGGTATCTACTGTTACCTTGGGGCAATGACGGTTTGTGGTGGGCCTTTTTAGGTTTTTGTGGAGTTCGGGCCTTAGTCGCCTTGGCAGGCTATGTGTGGCTGAGCTACAAACAGGCATGGTTTGTAGCCTAACCCCTATGCCAACTATTGCAGTTTTAACGGCTGCGCTTCCACCTCTTGTACCGCATTAGCCTTACTACTTTGATTAACGCGTGTGGGCACTTCCTGCCTTGCTGCCGCGCCTTGGCCTAGGCGCTCTTCGTGGCCGCAAGTCACACAATCGCGTAATTGTTCATCCACCTCCCCCGCTTCGGCAATATGAATACGGACACTGTCTTGCGCACCACACTTAGGGCACACAATACCGGCAATAAATCTTACTTTCATTACGCATTCGCTCCAGTTAAACCCTTATGGCGCATCAACGCATCCACTGTGGGTGTACGGCCCATAAACTGCACAAACAAATCCATAGCGTCGCGACTGCCCCCTTGGCCGGTAATGTCACGCCACAAGGCGGCACCAGTTTCGGGATTAAAGATCCCCTCTTCTTCAAACCGGCTAAATACGTCTGAGGCAAGCACTTCAGCCCATAGGTAACTGTAGTAACCAGCAGAGTAACCGCCGGCAAATATGTGCGCAAAACCATGCTGAAAACGATTCCATTCCGGCGCCTGTACCACGGCCACTTCTTGGCGCACGGCATCAAGCACCGCTTGCACCGATTGTGGTTTGTCAGGTTGGTAATTCATATGTAAACGTAAATCAAACAGCGAAAATTCCAACTGACGGACTAAAAACATACCGGCTTGAAAGTTCTTAGCCGCTAGCATTTTTTGTAGCAACGCCTCAGGCAGTGGCGCTTGGGTTTGATGGTGTTTTGCGAACATACGCAACGACTCTTCTTGCCAACACCAGTTCTCCAACAATTGGCTTGGCAACTCAACAGCATCCCAAGCAACGCCATTGATACCGGCAACCCCCGCCACATCGATATTGGTCATCATGTGGTGCAAACCATGACCAAACTCATGAAACAAGGTCGTCACTTCGTTATGAGTTAATAAGGCCGGTTGATCGCCCACAGGTGCAGCAAAGTTACACACTAAATACGCCACCGGTAGCTGCAATTTACCATTCGCTTGGTACTGACGATTGCGGCATTCGTCCATCCAAGCACCCCCGCGCTTTTGATCTCGCGCATACAAATCAAAATAGAAATAGCCTATGGCCTTGCCTTGGTGAGCGACCTGATAAAAACCCACATCCTCATGCCAGGTGCTTACACCGGTGCAAGGCGTCACTTCGATACCGTAAATTCGATTAACTACGGCAAATAGCCCAGCTTGCACCTGGGGTAGAGAAAAATAAGGTTTTAACTCTTCTTGCGACAAGTCATACTGGCTTTGACGTAACTTTTCGCTGTAATAGGCTACATCCCATGCCGCTAGGGGGCTAGGGCCTTGCTGCTCTGACGCGTAATTCTGTAACTGGTGCATGTCGGCTTGGGCTTGAGGTTTGCAACCGGCGGCTAGGTCCAACAAAAAGCGTTCTACAGCGCGTGCTGAGTCGGCCATTTTGGTGGCTACTGAGTATTCTGCATAATTGTCATAACCCACAAGTTGAGCCACTTTGTGACGCAAGCTCACTAGGTCAGTCATAATCTGGCTGTTATCAAACTTACCCCCTTGAGGACCTTGGTCTGACGCACGGGTATTAAAGGCTTGATACATTTCTTGGCGTAATTCACGCTGCTCGGCAAAGGTCATCACCGCGTGATAACAGGCAAAATCTAGTTTCAGTAAATAGCCCGAATTGTGTTTAACCTTGGCCGCCTCTTGTGCTTGCTGCAGCGCTGATTCCGGCAATCCGAGTAAGCGCTCACTATCATTAAAGTGCTTTGACCACGCCTCTGTTGCATCCATTAGGTGGTTTGAAAACTGTGTAGATAGCTCTGCCATCTGTTGTTTTAGCTGCCCATATTCAACTTTTTGTTGTGGATTCAGGGCCACACCCGCAAGCTTAAAGTCCCTAATCTGTAGCCCTACAAACTGCCGTTGCGATTGACTAAGCCGGCCAAACTCCTGGCTTTCAGAAAGTGCCACAAAGGCCAGATACAGGCCTTTGTTTTGCCCCAACTGGGTGGCGTACGCGGTCAGCTTAGGCAAACAGTCATCAAATGCAGCTCTTATGTCCTCCGTATTACTCACGCCGTGCAAGTGGCTGAGCGGCCCCCAAAGCTGGCCAATGTCATCGTCTAACACTTCTAGAGCAGGCACTAAGTTGGCGTAGTCCGTCGCCCCCTCTCCTAACAGTTGTTCAATGGCCCGTAGATTTTGTGCCAGCTTTTGGTCTAACTTAGCGGCGAGTCCAGCAGGATTTAGGGAGGTGAAGTCGGGTAGTTTTAATTGCTGCAATAGAGATTGACTAGCCATTGTGTTCCGTCGATTGTTTTGTATGTTAGTGAGGTTATAATAGTGCCTCTTTTAGCATTACCCAATGCTTTGGCTTAAAATAAGCCCTCGTTTGGCAATAATTAGGAATAACAATGGCCCTTCGCCCATTAAAACACGTACAGCCTCAAGTTCACGCCAATGCCTTTATTGATGAGCAATGCATCATTATTGGTGATGTCCACATTGGCGCAGATTCTTCAGTCTGGCCCTACAGTGTGGTGCGTGGTGATGTGAACCATATCCGTATTGGCCACTCCACCAGTATTCAAGACGGTTCCATTCTCCACGTCAGTCACAAAAACACCAGCAATCCAGCCGGCTACCCGCTCATCATTGGTGATCAAGTGACCGTAGGGCATCGGACCATTTTACATGGTTGTATCATTGGTGATCGGGTATTGGTTGGTATGGGCAGTACTATTATGGATGACGTGGTCATCGAAGACGATGTGATGATTGCGGCCAACAGCCTAGTAACACCCGGCAAACGTTTAGTCAGCGGCTTTTTGTACGCCGGCAGCCCAGCAAGGCAAAAGCGCCCCCTCACCGAATCTGAGTTATCTAGCCTCACTTACATGGCCGACAACTATGTGAATCTAAAAAATCAGTATTTAGCACAGGACTTAACATGAGCAACCCCTACAACAAAGACTACCCAATCTCTTGGGAAGAATTACACCGTAACGCTCGCGCCCTGGCTTGGCGCTTGCTTGAACAAGGCCCATGGAAAGGCATCATTGCCATTACCCGTGGTGGTTTGGTACCTGCCGCCATTATTGCCCGTGAACTCGACATTCGCTTAATCGACACCATTTGTATTTCTAGCTATGGCCAACTCGAAGAAGGCGTAGAAGCCAGCAAGCAAGGCGAGCTTAAGTTGCTCAAGGGTTTTGACGGTGACGGCGAAGGCTTTTTGCTCATCGATGACCTAGTAGACACAGGCAAAACCGCCGCCGCAGTACGTGCCTTGGTGCCTAAAGCCACCTTCGCCACCGTGTATGCCAAACCGGCTGGCAAACCCACTGTAGATCTCTACATTACCGAAGTCAGCCAAGACACCTGGATTCGTTTCCCATGGGATATGGCACAGAGTTTTGCTACACCTATAGCAGACTTATCTAGCTAGCCGACTATAATACGAACACTGCCAAAAAGGACGCCGGCGTGACGCAATTCCTCTACTTATCCACTGTGCTTATTTGGGGCACCACTTGGATCGCCATTCATTGGCAATTAGGCCAAGTGGCGGTGCTGGCATCAGTGTTTTATCGGTTTGCCATAGCGGCGGCCATTATGTTACCGCTAGTGCTTATAAGCCGACGCCTACAAGCCACCAGCAAATCCGATCACGGCTTTATGGTGCTGCAGGGCATGTGTTTGTTTTCTATGAATTTTGTTTGTTTTTATAGCGCTGGACTGTCGATTTCTAGTGGTTTGTTGTCGGTCATTTTTTCTTCCGCCACCTTATTTAATGCCGTAAACAACCGTATTTTTTGGGGTGAAAGTCCAACCCGCGCTGTGTTTGGCGCTGGTATTCTAGGCATCATTGGTCTGAGTTTAATGTTCTGGCCAGAGTTACAAGCAGACTCCGACAAGGGAGTAAATTTTGGTAGCATTGGCCTTGCCTTTTTAGGCACTTTTTTCTTTTCCTTGGGTAACATGATTTCAGTCAGGCACAATAAAAAGGGCCTAAAACCCTTTACCAGCAATGCCTACGCCATGATTTACGGCACCTTGTTTTTGGCCGCCTTACTCGTCATTACCGGCACCCCCCTCGCGTGGGATACTCGCCCTCAGTACTTGGGCAGCTTATTGTATTTGGCCGTTATAGGCACGGTTGCAGGCTTTACCGCCTACCTTTCTTTAGTGGGCCGCATCGGCGCCAACAAAGCGGCCTATGCTACGGTGATGTTCCCTGTAGTCGCGCTCGCATTATCTACTGTGTTTGAAGGGTATGTATGGACCCTAAGTAGCGTGACTGGTTTAGCGCTTGTATTGCTCGGCAATGGTCTGATTTTAGGTATCAAAATGCCGTTTGTTGCAAAGGTCTAGGTTGGCGGGCCTTGTGATGAGGCTCGCTCTTCGTCGTTAGCTTCTAGTACCAACCTGCTTCACGTTGGGCGTCAGTTCTTCTCCATCGCTTTGCGCGACACCTTCAACACTAACTTGCGTGGTAAAAATTGGCACCACCCAGTTTAATAAAAACTTCAGTTTAGTTTCATTAAATGCCACCAGCTCTCCCCGCATCATGGCTTTATAACCACACCGAGCAACGGACTCTGCCGTTTTTGATTGATCGAACACGGCCACCCCACCCAAATCCGCAGCGGCTACAAAGCCCGTGGCTACTGGCCCAAGGCTACTGGCCCAAGGCATAGTGCAGTTACGCTTATATTATTGCTAGCCACCTCTTCTGCAATAGCTTGAGAAAAAGAAGCCACGTAAGCCTTGGTGGCATAATAAACCGTTAGCAATGGACCCGGCATAAACGAGGAGATCACAATCACTGGCACCGACCACAGCCCCAGAGCCACACGCCAATCATGATCTGCTAATGGTATGATGACCGGTAATGTGAAACCTGCACCCATCATTTCACCCAGCATCATGCCGCAGGAATAGCACCAAAAGCCACAGCGATCATAGGTAACGTAGTCAACGCCCCTGTTCCGGCCTCGCCCAAACCAAATGCGTCGGCAATTTGAATGGCTAAGTGAGGCGCGGTCAAAATGGGTACGCGCAAGGTCCAGCCCACTAACCACAAAATACTGAGCATTAGGATTGGTTTTTTGGAGGTGCTGAAGTTCATTGATAAAGTTCTTTGTCGGCAGTTGCAAATTAACGAGCTGATTGTCTTACAATGGGGTTTCTAGTCAAACATTATTCATCTATAAAGCGTCATTGCCGGATAACCACTTATACATCACCAAAGCATCAACGTAGCCGTTGCTTGGGTGTTTGAACGCTTTGGGTAACCTACCTACCGTCTCAAACCCTAATTTATGCCATAGGCGTACCGCACCTTGGTTGGTCTCTGCAACAAAGTTAAACTGCATGGCGTGGTAGCCAAGTTGCACTGCCGTTTGTTGAGAATGTTCGCACATGGTGGTGGCGAGTCCGCGGCCCCTTGCTGTTAGAGCAACCATGTACCCGCAATTGCACACATGCTGGCCTGGGCCTTGCTGGTTGGTTTTTATGTAATAGGTGCCGAGTACTGCCCCCCCTTCTTCACACACATAGGTTTTGCGCGGCGATGCAAGCCATATGTTTTGGGCTTGTATTTTGGTGGTGTCTGTCGCGTAAGCATAGGTTTCGCCGGCGGCAACGATAGTGTGAAAAATGGGCCAAATGGCATCAAAGTCTTCTGCAACGGCTTCGCGGATGTTCATTGTGTTGATTCCTAGTTTATTCTTAGCTCACCTTAGGCTTATCACGGAAGTTTACAACTGTAGCTTTCACCTGATCAAATATACAGGTAAAATTGGTTAGACATTTTCCACCGGACACAGACTATGGGCAGAGCCTACCAAAACAAAAAGTTAGACATCGCCAAAACATCCGACGCTAAAGCGAAGGTGTATAGCAAATACGGCCGTGAAATATACGTTGTGGCCAAATCTGGTGGTGTGGAACCCGATGGTAACTTGTCGCTGCGTTCGCTGATAGATAAAGCTAAAAAAGATCAGGTGCCAAGCCATGTCATCGAAAAAGCACTAGATAAAGCCAAAGGCGGTGGTGGAGAAGACTATTCAACGGCGCGTTATGAAGGTTACGGCCCCGGCAGCTCTATGGTGATTGTAGATTGCCTTACCGACAACCCCAACCGTACTTTTGGTGACGTGCGTCTGTGCTTCACTAAGACCAAGAGCAAAATTGGCACCTCTGGCAGTGTAGCCCACATGTTTGATCACAGTGCTATTTTTGTATTTGCCGGTGATGACGAAGATGCTGTACTAGAAGCACTGATGGAAGCCGACGTAGATGTGACCGACGTTGAATGTGAAGATGGTATGGTTACGGTCTTCGCACCCAATACCGAGTACGGCAATACTAAACAAGCCCTGATTGAAGCCTTAGGCAACGACAAAGGTGAATTTGAATTTGAAGTGGATGAAATTCAATTCATCCCACAAAACACGAGCCCGGTTACCGGTGACGACGCAGTAATGTTTGAAACCTTTTTAGACTTGCTGACCGACCTTGATGACGTGCAAAACGTGTATCACAACGCCGAATTAGGCTAAGCCTTGTCCAATGCTGCCACCACCGCGCTTTGAGCGTGAATGGCGGTGGTGTCATAGAGCGGCACTGTTGTATCTCGCTGCTCTACCAGCAAGGTAATTTCTGTACACCCTAATATCACCGCCTGTGCGCCTTGATTAAATAGATCCTGAATAACCGCTAGGTACTTTTGCTTGGAGTCTTGGTTAATCTGCCCAAGGCACAACTCTTGGTAAATTACCTCATGCACCATGCTTTGCTGTTCTGCATTGGGCACCAACACTTCTATACCAAACTCTTGGGTCAACCGACCTTTATAAAAGTCTTGCTGCATGGTAAACGCCGTACCTAGCAGCCCGACCTTAGTGACCCCGTCTGCTAACAAATGCTTAGCTGTAGCATCGGCAATATGTACCATAGGAATGTTAACGGCTGCCTGCACCTCTGCCGCCACCTTGTGCATGGTGTTAGTACAAATCAAAAAAAGATCAGCGCCGCCAGCCTCCACTGCTTGGGCGGCTTTGGCTAAAATAACTGCTGTTTCAGCCCATTTGCCTTGGTGCTGCAGCTGTTCTATATCATGGAAATCAACACTATATAGGCAGATTTTTGCACTGTGCAGCCCACCTAAGGCTTGCTTAACACCTTCGTTAATTTCACTGTAATAAAGGCTAGTAGATTCCCAGCTCATGCCGCCAATAAGGCCGATGGTTTTCATACTCTGGACCCCTCCCTACATTTGTTATTTCAACTCGGCTCGTAAAGCGCGCAAAACATCTTCCGTAGGCGGCAGCACACCACGCCAAAGGTTAAAGGACTGAGCCGCCTGCTCTACTAACATACCTAAGCCATCGTCTGCTGCGGCTGCGCCTTGGCCAAGAGCCCAAGCGTTAAATACGGTTGTTTGGGCGCTGTACATCATGTCGTAGCCGCGGCTAGTGTTGGTAAACAAGCCTGCCGGAAGTGGAGGAAGGTCGCCTACGAGGCTCGCAGAGGTGCCATTGATGATCCAGTCGAATGGGCCTTGGAGTTGCGCCATAGGTACCGCTTCTATCGGACCTAAATCGGCAAATGAAGCGGCAAGATCTAAGGCTTTACTATGGGTTCGGTTGGCAATCACTACCTGCGCTGGCAACTGCGCCAAGATGGGTTGTAATACACCCCTTACCGCGCCACCGGCGCCCAAGACTAATATTCGTTTAGTCTTTAGTTCTCCACCAAGGTTGTGGCAAATATCTCTTACTAAACCCATGCCGTCTGTGTTGTCGGCCACTAGCTGGGCTTGTTCATTGAGATAAAGGGTGTTGGCGGCTTCTGCCTTTTTTGCGGCTGGGCTAAGGATTTGCGCCATAGCAAAGGCCCGTTGCTTAAAAGGCACAGTAATATTAAGGCCTTTACCTCCGGATTGGAAAAACTCGGTAACGATGTCTTCAAATACATCTTCTGCCACTAGTTGTGCTTGGTAGTTAATGTGCTGGCCAGTGGCAGACGCAAAGGCCGTGTGAATGTTAGGCGACTTGCTTTGGTGAATGGGGTTACCAAACACGCGGTATTGATCTACAGCTGTATCAGTAGCCATGGGTTACTCCAACCAATCTTTTGCAGGCAGATAGTCTTTGCCGAGTATGGCTTCTTCTGAGTCTTCGGCGATTTGATAGTCGTAACTCCAGCGGACTTCGCTCGGTAATGACATGAGTATAGACTCAGTGCGGCCGCCTGTTTGCAAACCAAATAAAGTACCACGGTCATAAACCAAGTTAAATTCTACATAACGTCCACGGCGGTGTAGTTGGAAATCGCGCTGACGCTCGCCATAAGGCGTATCTTTACGACGTTCAATAATAGGGCCGTAAGCCTTAAGATAACTGTCCCCAACACTTTGCATAATGGCAAAGGCGGTATCGAAATCTGGATCGTTGAGGTCGTCAAAAAATAACCCGCCCACACCTCGAGCTTCTTCTCGGTGTGGTAGATAGAAGTATTCATCACACCAGTTTTTGAGCCGCGGATAGAGTGCTTCGCCAAACGGATCACATGCCGCTTTAGCCGTGGCATGCCAATGCTGGCAATCTTCTTGGTTACCATAATAGGGCGTAAGGTCATAACCCCCTCCAAACCACCATACTGGGTCTTCGCCGTCTTTTTCGGCCACAAAAAACCTTACATTTGCGTGAGAAGTCGGTGCATAAGGGTTGCGGGGATGTATGACCAAAGACACACCCATGGCTTGGAAGCTACGGCCTGCTAGGTCGGGCCGATGAGCTGTGGCAGATGACGGCATGGAATCGCCCATCACATGGGAAAAGTTTACGCCGCCCTTTTCAATCACCGTACCCCCCGCTAGCACACGGCTAATACCTCCACCGCCTGCTTCGCGCTGCCATTCGTCGGCAATAAATGGAGCTCCGCCATCCAACTCTTGAAGGGCTACGCAAATTTGCTCTTGCAGGCCTAGTAAGTATGTTTTCACTGCATTGATGTCGACGTTGGTCACTGGGTATTCCTTAACTATTATGGTTACGCAGGACGAATGATTCGGCCTGATATTAAATCTTTCACTTGGCTTGGCTGTTTGCTTTGGCCTAATTGGCCATTCAACACATAGTCGAGCTGAGCGCCAAACCGTTGCTCTATATGCAACCGACTCATGGCGGGATTACGGCCCGCTACATTGGCTGAGGTAGAGACAATAGGCCCGCCAAAGCCGTCACACAACGCCTGCACCATTGGATGCGCTGAAACGCGTATCGCCACACTCCCATGTTGGCCTTTTATCCACGGCGGAACCCACGACTCTGGATCCGGCAATAACCATGTCGTGGGGCCAGGCCAGGTCTGGCGTAATTTTTCTATCTGTGAGCTCGACAGGTTTTCTATAAGTGGCTGAAATTGACTCCACTGCGAGGCTACCAATATTAAGCCTTTGTGCATGGGCCTTTTTTTAAGATTAAGAATCCGAGCCACGGCCTTATCATCCCAGGGATCGCAGCCTAAGCCCCAAACGGCTTCGGTTGGGTAGGCAATCACCCCTCCAAACTTTAGGTTTTGCGTCGCGCACTGTAAGTGCCAATAACTCGGTTGCATGGGTATCCCGTAATAACTTAAAACACTTTTTCATAACCCGCCCCGGTCACACGCACGAGGCCCAGCAACTCTAATTCGATGAGTTGAGCAGCCACAATATTATAGGGCTGCGCTAGCTGAGCACAAAGTATATCAACTGGCACGGGGTCATAGCTAAAAAGGCGCAACAAAATTTGTAATTCTTCTGCAAGGTCTGCGTCGCAGATAGCGTCAGTGGTTTTTATTTGATTGTCCGGCGGCTGATAACGCGCGACTAGCGACCTAAGCTGCGGCGCCAATTCGGTAATTATTTGCTGCGGCTGATCCACTAATATTGCGCCATCGCGAATCAGTTGATGGCAGCCTTGGGCTTGGTTATTGTGTACGCTAGAAGGCATAGCAAACACTTCTCTGCCCTGCTCCATGGCGGCTTTAGCGGTAATCAACGAGCCACTTCTTAAGGCCGCCTCGACCACTAACACCCCCAAGCTCAAACCACTGATAATGCCATTACGTGCGGGAAATCGGTAGGCCAACGGTTTGGCCATTAAAGGCCACGGTGATACCAATAACCCCCCTCCATCAACAATGCGCTGAGCTAAGGATTGATGCCTAGCTGGGTAGATTTTACCTAGTCCAGCACCCAACACTGCCATCGTATCTCCCTGTACATCTAAAGCGCCTTGATGACACGCTCCGTCAATGCCTAGGGCTAAGCCAGACACTATGGTTAGGCCACTGCTGGCAAGGTGACCTGCAAACTGCTTTGCCATGGCCATGGCACCGGCCGTTGCGGCGCGGGCCCCTACCATGGCTATGGCTGGCTCGTTAAGCAATTTAGTGCGCCCGCGCAACCACAAAAAAGCGGGTGAGTAGTGCATACACCTGAGGCTGTCTGGATAGTCTAGGTCGTCGAACAGTAACAACTGTGCTGGGTGTTGTTGCAGCCATAACAATTGTTTTTCCAAACTCTGCGGCAAAGGTTTCTGCGTGAGTTTCGTAAGTGCTTGTTGTTGCTGCGGGTTGAGTATTTGTTTTATTAGCGCAGTGTGCTGCTGCTCTAGTATGGTGGCCCCGTCGCCTAACTCCTGCGCCAACAGTCGGCTCTGTTTAAAACTCAGGTTTAGTTCTGTTAACGCTAACCATGCTAAGTGATGATCATCCATAATCATTGCCCTTCGGTATTGATACTACCTGCCATGTCTTTTAACAACTAACCGGCGACGGAACTCCATCCCTCCAAGCAGTTAGTGGTATAATTCTAGTCAATGAATCCGCTTTTTGCGTAAGCGGCTTATAAATCGCAATGTTTTACCCAACCGAACTGATATGACCATGGCTTTACTCTCTATTTTAGAATTCCCCGATCCACGCTTGCGCAAGATTGCCGTAGCAGTGGAAACGGTTTCAGACGACATTCGCAAGCTAACCCAAGACATGCTTGAAACCATGTATGCCGCTCCAGGCATTGGGTTAGCGGCATCACAGATCAATGTGCATCAACGTATTGTAGTCATTGATGTGAGCGAAGAAGGCGACGACCCGCGCGTGCTGATTAACCCCACTTGGAAACCTTTGTCGGACGAGAGGCATAAGTATCAAGAAGGTTGTTTGTCGGTGCCTGAGTTTTACGACGATGTAGAACGTCATAGCAAAATCCAGCTGAGCGCCCTCAACGAAAACGGCGAGTCTATATCTGAAGTGGCCGAAGGTTTGTTCGCTGTTTGTATTCAACACGAGCTAGACCACTTAAACGGTAAATTGTTTGTTGATTACTTGTCTCGCCTAAAGCGCGAGCGCATTCGTAAAAAGCTAGAAAAGAAACACCGTGATGATATCAAAGATGCCCTTTACGAAACCAAACTAAAAGCTCAAGAAAAAGCTCAGCTGGAAGCTAAAGCGTGAGCCAAACGGGGTTGAGGGTTATTTTTGCCGGCACACCAGATTTTGCAGCGCAACATTTACAAGCACTGCTCAACAGCCAGCACGAAGTCGTTGCGGTATATAGCCAACCAGACCGCCCCGCAGGCCGAGGCCGTAAGCTCACTGCCAGTCCAGTTAAAGAGCTCGCCCTTGAACATGACATTGCAATAGAACAACCCTTAAGCCTTAAAGATAGCCACGCCCAAGCGACCTTGGCCAGCTACCAGGCCGACATCATGGTGGTCGTGGCCTATGGTTTATTGTTACCGCAAGTGGCTTTAGACACGCCTCGCCTTGGCTGTATCAACGTACACGGCTCTTTGCTCCCGCGTTGGCGCGGCGCGGCGCCCATCCAACGGGCGATTTTGTCAGGTGAGGAACGCTCTGGTGTGACGGTAATGCAAATGACAGCAGGCCTAGACACTGGACCCATGTTACTCAAAGCTGAAATACCCATTGCAGACACCGACACGAGCGCTAGCCTGTATGAAAAACTCGCCATTTTAGGCTGTAATAGTTTGGTGGATGCGTTAGAGCAACTACAAACTAACGGCCTAGCTGCTCAAGTTCAAGACGACGCTCAGGCTAACTACGCCGCCAAGCTAGTTAAGGCTGAAGGCGCCATTGATTGGCATCAAACGGCTCAGGATATAAGCCGCCAAGTGCGGGGCCTTAACCCGTGGCCCGTGGCTTACAGCGACTGGCAAGACCACCGCCTACGCATTTGGCTGGCCCATGCCATAGACACACAGAGCGACCAACCGCCAGGCACTTTATTGGGCCTGGATAAAACCGGACTAGAAGTCGCTTGTGGTAGTGGGCGCCTAAAAATAACCCAAATGCAGTGGCCTGGCAGTAAAGCCTTAAGCAACAACCAGCTCATCAACCTAAAACAAAAAATGAACCTAGGCCAAACTTTCACTAGCCTCAAGGCGGAATCTTAACCATGGCAAACCCACGCTTATTAGCCGCCCAAGCCCTCACCTCGGTGTTGTGCCACAAGGGGTCATTAGCTTCAAGCTTACCTAAAGCTCTAGAAGACGCCGAACATGGCGACCGAGCCCTAATACAACAACTATGCTATGGCACCTGTAGGCATTTTCCACAATTGGAACTGATTGCCGATCAGCTACTACACAAACCCATGAAACCCCAAGATCAGGACATTTACGCCCTCATCCTGATGGGTTTATATCAAATAAAAGCCATGCGTACACCAGACTATGCCGCCGTAGATGCCACCGTGCAGGCCGCTAAAGCCAGCGGCAAGCGTTGGGCCGACAAGCTCATTAATGGCGTATTACGCTCCTATATTCGTGGTGGCCCAGACCTAGAAGAAGTGTTGAATGAGCATGACGCCTATCGTCATAATCACCCTCAGTGGATGATTTCTAAACTCAGTAATCACTGGCCTGACCATTGGCAGGATATTTTAGCCGCCAACGACCCTCAAGGGGCCCTCACCTTACGCGTGAATACGCGCAAGGTGAGCCGTGACGACTATTTAATAGCCCTATCCGAGGCTGGCCACCCTGCCAATGCTTGCCAATATAGCCCAGTAGGCGTTCAACTAGACAAAGCCTGTGAAATTACCCAATTACCCGGTTTCGACGAAGGTTGGTTTAGCGTGCAAGATGAAGCACCACAACTTTGTGCAGAATTATTAGAACTAGAAGCAGGCCAGCGTGTGTTAGACGCATGTGCCGCTCCCGGTGGCAAAACCTGCCATTTATTAGAAGCCGAAGACGTCCAGGTTGTGGCAGTAGAATTAGAAGAGCGCCGTATTGGCCGTATGGAAGATAACCTGTTTCGCATGGATTTGCAGGCGCAAATCCTATGCGCCGACGCCAGTGAACCAAGCCAATGGTGGGACGGCGAAGCTTTTGACCGTATTCTGTTAGATGCCCCTTGTTCTGCTACGGGTGTTATTCGCCGCAACCCTGACATCAAAATGTTACGCAGCAACGAAGACATTTTAGAATTAGCGCAATTACAGCTCAAGCTGCTCACTAATCTTTGGCCTTTATTAAAGCCTGGTGGTTACCTGCTATACGCTACATGTTCTGTGCTACGCCAAGAAAATGACCGTCTTGTCGGTCGTTTTTTAAAGCAGCAATTAGACGCCCAACACTGTGCCATTGAGGCCGACTGGGGTATAGGTCTGGACGTAGGCCGTCAGCTGCTGCCTAACCCTGCGAGTCACGACGGTTTTTATTATGCCAAATTACAAAAACCGATTAACTAAATCCAATCACGGCCTGTTGATACAGCAGCTTTTTGTTCTGCTATGATAGTCGTAATAACCAGCTCTTGAGGCATTTTGCGCTAGTATGAAAATCATCATTCTTGGTGCCGGTCAGGTGGGCCGCACCCTTGCAGAAAACTTGGCTAACGAAGCCAATGATGTGACCATGGTGGACCAAGATGCGGGGCATCTCAAAGATCTACAAGATCGCCTCGACATACGTACCATACGTGGTCGGGCCTCATTACCCAACATTCTAGCCAGTGCCGGTGCCGAAGATGCCGACATGCTCGTAGCGGTAACTAACAGCGACGAGGTCAACATGGTGGCCTGCCAAATTGCCAAATCCATGTTCCAAACCCCAACTATTATCGCCCGTATTCGGGAACATCAATACCTCGTAGAAAGGGACACCTTATTTAAGGCAGAGCCTAGGGCTTTTCCTATCGACGTCATCATTAGTCCAGAAAAACTGGTGACCGCCCACGTTCAGCGTTTGATTGAAAACCCAACAGCCCTACAAGTGCTCGATTTTGCTAAAGGCCGAGTGCAATTGGTGGCCGTGAGCGCATGCCATGGAGGGCCTTTAGTGGGTAAACCGGTATCTGATCTGCGTCGCCACATGCCTAATGTAGATACCCGTGTAGCAGCTATCTTCCGCAACAACCGTGCCATTGTGCCGTCGGGACAAACCCACATACATGTAGACGACGAAGTATTTTTTATTGCCGCTAAACCCGATATCAGCAAAGTCATGAGCGAGTTGAGGCGCCTAGAAAAACCCTATAAACGGATCATGATTGCTGGTGGTGGTAATATTGGCGCTCGGCTGGCGCGCAATTTACGTAAAGATTTTCGAGTTAAAATTATCGAACGTGGCTTACAACGCTGTGAACAACTAGCCGACTCGCTTGATGATGTAATCATTCTCCACGGCAGTGCCTCAGATAAAGAACTGCTCACTGAAGAGAACATTGAGTCCACCGACGTATTTTGTGCCCTAACCAACGACGACGAAGCCAACATCATGGCCTCCATGCTCGCCAAACGGTTAGGCGTACGGACCGTAATGACCCTTATTAGCAACCCTGCCTATATTGACCTGGTCGAAGATGGGTCGATCGACATTGCAATTTCGCCACAGCAAACCACTATTAGTAGCCTCCTGACCCACGTACGTCGAGGCGACATCGTCAATGTTCACTCCTTACGCCGTGGTGCCGCTGAAGCGATTGAAGTGGTAGCCCATGGAGACACTAAAACCTCCAAAGTGGTTGGCCGCACCATTGAGGAAATTGGTTTGCCCGAAGGTACCAGCGTGGGCGCCATTGTTCGCGGCGACCAAGTGATCATTGCCCACCATGACACGGTGATCGAGAATAATGACCATTGCATACTATTTTTGACAGATAGGCACATGATTCACACTGTTGAGCGCTTGTTTGCCGTTACTCTAGGGTTCTTTTAGGCCTAACTATGCACTTTAAAGTGACCTTAAAAATAATCGGCATGTTATTGATGGCATTTAGTGCGTCAATGCTACCGTCTTTAGTGATTTCCCTAAGCTTAAATGATGGTGCTCATTGGTCTTTTGGGTACGCGTTTTGTATTACTTTCATGGCTGGATTTTTAATATGGCTACCCTTTTCAAACCATAATAAGGAACTGCGTACGCGCGACGGCTTCGTCATTGTAGTGATGTTCTGGACCATCCTTGGGTTGTTTGGTGCCTTACCTTTCTATTTTTCCACTCCTTTATCCACTATTAACCCGGCTTGGAGTTATGTGGATTCCTTGTTTGAGTCACTCTCAGGGCTAACCACGACCGGTGCTACTGTGATCGTGCACCTAGACGCATTGCCTAAGTCGTTGCTGTTTTATCGCCAGTTCCTGCAATGGTTTGGTGGCATGGGTATCATCGTTTTGGCAGTGGCCATCTTACCGATGCTAGGTATCGGTGGTATGCAGTTGTATCGCGCCGAGACCCCGGGCCCAGTGAAAGACTCCAAATTAACGCCCCGAATCACAGAGACCGCTAAACAACTTTGGTATATCTACCTCACCCTAACTGTCACTTGTGCGACTGCATATTGGTTGGCCGGCATGACTTTGTTTGATGCCATTACCCACAGTTTTTCTACCGTTGCTATCGGCGGTTTCTCTACCCACGACGCGAGTCTGGGCTACTTTAATAGTGCTGCTGTAGAAACCATTGCTATCATCTTTATGCTCTTGGCCGCGGTTAATTTTAGTCTGCACTTTCAAACTGCCCGCACCATTCGCAACCAACACTACAAAGCCAGCCTTAGTCACTATTGGCGTGACGAAGAGTTTCGCTTTTTCCTTAGTGTGATTGCTACTATTTGCCTCATTACCGTCGGCACCTTATGGCTCACTAACCATATGAGTTTTAACAACAGCTTCCGTCAAGGTATATTTGAAGTCGTGTCGATTGCCACCACCACCGGTTTTGCTACGGCAGATTTTGCCCAATGGCCCGCCATGTTAGCCTTTCTACTATTTAGTGCTGCCTTCATTGGCGGCTGTGCCGGCTCCACGGGCGGTGGCATGAAGGTGGTACGCGTACTCATCGTGTTAAAGCAGGGTCTTCGGGAAATACGAAGGCTTATTCATCCTAACGCCATCATCCACGTTAAATTAGGTTCCAGCCCTATTCCAGACCGAGTGGCTGAAGCCGTATGGGGGTTTTTCTCTGTCTATACTCTGGTATTCATCATTATGATGATTGCCTTATTAGGTACCGGTATGGATCAAGTCACCGCATGGTCTGCCGTAGGCGCAACCCTTAACAACCTCGGCCCAGGCCTTGGCGATGTAGCGCAAAATTACAGTGACGTTACTACAGTTGGAAAATGGATATTGTGTTTTTCAATGCTCTTAGGCCGGCTGGAAGTATTTACCTTATTGGTGCTCTTTACACCTATGTTTTGGCGCGGCTAGCTTATTATATTTATTAGTTTTTCCCAGCCTATTCACAGACTTATCCACAGGACATCAAACCATGCCTGACCGCTGGAATCAACGTTATAGCCTAGCCCAGGATATACCTCCGGTTAGTTATGGCCTCACACACTACCAACACTTGCTACCCACAAACGGTACTGGTTTAGACCTCGCTTGCGGCCTTGGTCAAAACTCTATTTTCCTTACAAAACATGGGCTTAGCATGCAGGCTTGGGACTATTCCCCGGTGGGTTTGGAGCAGATGTCACGCCATTGCACCAACCACAAAGTCGAGGTAAATCAACGTTGTATAGACCTTACTAATGCACCATGGCCAGACCTTAAATTTGACTTAATTTGTGTCACTGCCTACCTTGAGCGTAGACTTTGTCCACAGATCGTCGACCAGCTGAACCCAGGCGGCATACTGGTGTACCAAACCTTTAACCAAGTCACTCAAATTGCAGGCAAAACCCTGCCCAAGCCGAAGCGGCCGCAGCTCTTATTGGGCAAAGGTGAGTTGCTAGAATTGTTTACTGAGTTATCGCCACTGATTTACCACGATGAACAGCAGCTCGCGTCCATAGAGAATCCGTTAGCAGGCAAAGCGCTACTCATTGCTCGAAAGCTTGGTTAGGCTTGATCTAACGTGTGCTTAAAACGACGGTATTCCCACTGATACTGCTCGGGGGCTCGCCTCACTAATGCTTCTACCGCTTGATTAAGGGCCTCCACGCTGTCTTCAATCGTTGCCAGCTGACATTGCTGGGTGATGTCTTCCAACTCTAAAGCAAAACCTTGGCTTGACTCTAAACGCCGTGCAAAACCGAGTATTATGCGCGTGTTTTTGGTATTGGCCAATTGGTTGGCTAAGGTCATAGTATAGGCCGGTTGATTAAACCACTGGCTAAGCATACCGGCACTAGGCGGGGGCTCTTGGTCTGGCAGGATTAAATTTACCTGGCCTTTGATGAGTGCGCGTTTTAGCTTCATCACGCCTGTGGCCGTAGCCGGTGCTAACTGCATACCCGCACGGCTTCTTGCTTGGTGTATGAGCGCATCTAAGCCCTGCAGCTTAGCGGGTTTGTAGAGCGCGGTAAGCGGGTAATGGTGTGCGGCCCAATTGGCAAACAACTCCCAGTTACCTAAATGAGGGGTGAGCAATATCACGCCCCCCTGAGCCTGGGCGCTAGTTAACTGCTCAGCACCGGTCACCGATTTAATAGACTGTAAGCCGATATCGCTGGTTTGGGTCCAGTTGATGCCCATTTCCAAAGCCGCATACAGTGTATGCCGCAGGCTTTGGCGTACTAAGTTTGCTTTGTGTGTGGGGTTAAGCTCTGGAAAACATCGCTCGATGTTGATTTTGGTTTGTCTATGACTTTGATTGGGAAAAATTAACAACAGAAAAATCAATGTGTTAGCAATCCTATGCAACCACCTAAGGGGGAGTTTCCCCAACAGGGTCAATGCACCCACGGCGAGTGATGATTTAAGGCGTTGAGACATAGTTACAGGTGCAAGGTTAGGATTGATTACAGATGTTCATGATACCTTGTATAGGCTGCCTAGACGAGCTTTGCCCTCACGTGTGCCGAATAGACCCATGCCACACAGTGGTAGCTAGTGTATAATATGGCGTTTGAATCTCGCCTTGTGCACAACGCATTTGAGCGGCCCTCTTTTTACTTTACCTGTGGACTCAGTCGTGGATAAAACAACCGATACTAGGACCTTCCAAGGTCTCATTTTTGCCTTGCAACAATACTGGTCTGCGCAAGGCTGTAACATTATGCAGCCGCTCGATATGGAAGTCGGCGCCGGCACCTTCCACCCTGCAACGTTTTTAAAGGCTATTGGCCCCGAGAGCTGGAGCGCAGCGTATGTACAACCCAGCCGTCGACCTACCGATGGCCGTTATGGTGAAAACCCAAACCGGCTACAACACTACTTCCAGTTTCAAGTGGTCATTAAGCCCTCACCAGATAATTTTCAGGAGCTGTACTTAGAGTGTTTAGATCACCTAGGCATTGATACCCAAGTACACGATGTGCGTTTTGTTGAAGACAACTGGGAGTCGCCAACATTGGGCGCTTGGGGTTTGGGCTGGGAGATCTGGCTCAATGGCATGGAGGTTTCTCAATTCACCTACTTCCAGCAAGCCGGCGGCATAGAGTGTTACCCAGTGATGGGCGAAATTACCATTGGTTTAGAACGTATTGCCATGTATTTGCAAAATGTTGATAGCGTTTATGACTTGGTATGGAGCCGGGCGGCCGACGGCACCACGGTGAGCTATGGCGATATTTTCCATCAACAAGAAGTAGAAATGTCTACTTACAACTTTGAACACGCTGAAGTTGAGACCTTGTTTTGCAATTTTGATCACTATGAAGCCGAATGTGCTCGTATGGTCGAAGCCAAATTGCCGCTGCCTGCTTATGAGTTTGTACTTAAAGCGTCCCATGTATTTAACTTGTTGGATGCTCGCCACGCCATATCGGTTACCGAGCGGCAGCGGTACATCCTTAGGGTACGTACCCTTGCCCGCAAAGTGGCCTTGGAGTATTACGCCAAGCGTAAGGCCTTAGGTTTTCCAATGGCAACACCCACATTAAGGGATGAATTATTAAAGGACGAGGAGCAAAGCTCATGAGCCATGCCGATTTTTTGTTTGAGCTAGGTACTGAAGAGTTGCCACCCAAGTCGTTAACAGCCTTGTCTAACGCGCTTGAAACTAGCATTATTAGCCAACTTAACGAGCTGGGTTTAACCCACGCCCAAGTGACCTCTTACGCTACACCTCGCCGTTTGGCGGTAACCATTAAGCAACTGTCTAGCCAACAGGCCGACCGTAGCGAAAGCCGTCGCGGGCCGTCTGTAAAAGCCCCAGAGAAAGCGGTTGAAGGTTTTGCCCGCTCCTGTAAGGTGAGCCTGCAAGAGCTAGCTGTTGTTGACACGGACAAAGGCCAATATTACGAATTTGAGCGCCACATTAAGGGTTCAAAAACCCTCTCTCTGCTCGCCGATGTCATTGATAAAGCACTTGCTGGCTTGCCAGTAGCTAAGCGCATGCGTTGGGGTTCATCACGTAACGAATTTGTGCGTCCCGTGCAATGGTTTATCCTGAGTTTGGGTAATGAACTCATCGATACGAAGTTGTTTGGCTTAACCAACGGTCACCTGACTCGCGGCCACCGCTTTCACAGTAGCGGCCAATTTGCCATTCAATCTGCCAGCAGTTATGCACAGCAACTACGTACCGAAGGTCATGTTATTGTCTGCTTTGATGAACGCAAGGCCATGATTCGACGCCAGATATCTGAGCAAGCGGTTGCGCTTAATGCAACCGCTGTGATCGATGAAAAATTATTGGATGAAGTGACTGGATTAGTGGAATGGCCAGTTTGTTTGACCGGTCGGTTTGATGATGCCTTCTTACAAGTCCCTGCTCAGGCACTTATTTCTTCCATGAAAGAGCATCAAAAATACTTCCATTTTGTTGACCAAGACAGTGCCATTTTGCCACTATTTTTGACAGTCAGTAATATTGTCAGTAAAGATCCCTCCAAGATCATTGAAGGCAACGAAAGAGTGATTAGGCCTCGACTGGCTGATGCCATGTTCTTTTTTGATACCGATAAGAAAACCACCCTAGACAGCCGCAACGAAGCCCTTGGTAAAGTTGTATTTCAGGCGCAACTTGGCACGGTATTGGACAAGACGCAACGCGTCGCTCAACTCGCAGGCCACATCGCAACCTCTATAGGTGCTGACGTTAACTTGGCTCAACGTTCGGCTAGCCTTTGTAAAGCCGACCTCAATACCGAAATGGTGTTGGAGTTTAGCGATTTGCAGGGCCTTATGGGTCATGTGTATGCCCTTAACGACGGCGAAGACAGCACCGTTGCCGCTGCTCTTGAGCAACACTATTGGCCTAAGTTTGCTGGCGACCGTTTGCCACAAACTGACGTTGCTAGCGCGGTGGCCATCGCTGACCGACTAGACACCTTAGTGGGTTTGTTTGGTATTGGCCAACCGCCTACAGGCAGTAAAGATCCGTACGCTTTGCGCCGTGCCACAGTGGGCCTGCTGCGGATTATTATAGAAAACGGTTACGAATTGGACTTGGCTACCTTGGTTCAACAAGCCTACGCCCTGCATTCTGACTTATCCGTTGTCCAAACAGACGTAGAGCAGCAATTGCTGAGCTTTGTTTTTGATCGCTTACGTGCCTATTACGACGACCAAAACGTCTCTGTTGATATATATCTGTCGGTAATGGCTAATAAGTCCAACTCGCCTTTAGACTTTGATCGCCGTGTTCAAGCCGTAAGCCGCTTCCTTAAACTCGATAGCGCTCAAGCTCTAGCGGCCAACAACAAACGCGTCACCAATATTTTGGCTAAAAACGGCCGCGGTTCAGAACTACTAGACCCTGCACTACTCACTGAGCAAGCGGAAACCGTCCTGGCGCGACGTCTGGCAACTGTACAAGCAACCAATGCACTGGTCATTGCAGAGGGTAACTATGCAGATGCGCTTGAGCAATTGGCTCAATTGGCTGAGCCACTAGATGCCTTCTTCTCCGACATCATGGTGATGACTGACGACGAGGCCGTTAAAAATAACCGCCTTGCCCTCTTGTCTGCACTGCAGGTTGAGCTCAGCCGCGTTGCTGATATCAGTCTAGTAGCTCACTAACCAACCCTAGCGAGCCAATGTTTCACGTGAAACACTGGCTCGCTTAATCAACAGCCAAAAAAAGCCTCACTAGAGGCTTTTTTTGGCTGTTGAGAACCTAGAAATCGAGGTTGGCTACCCGCAAGGCATTTTCTTCAATGAAGTTACGACGAGGCTCTACTTCATCACCCATCAAGGTAGTAAACATCTGGTCTGCAGCGATAGCATCGTCAATGGTCACACATAACATGCGACGCTGATCAGGGTCCATTGTAGTTTCCCAGAGTTGCTCTGGGTTCATTTCGCCCAAGCCTTTATAACGCTGTACCGCCAATCCACGACGTGCTTCTTTTAACAGCCAGTCCAGACCTGCAGCGAAACTTTGGGTTGCAAAGGTTTTTTCACCGCGCTTTACATAACCATCTTGCTCGAACAACCCGGTCAATGCACCATTGAGAGCAGCAATGGAGCGATACTCACCGGAACTTATGAAGTCGAATCCAATCATAAAGTCGGCATCAATACCGTGTGTGGTAATGGTGACCATAGGCAAGTAGCCATCACGCTCTGGGTTAGTTTTGACCTGGCCGTCGTAGGTGGCAGCACCCACTTCCTGACCTTCTAGTTTCTCAAGTATCTGATCAATCCAACTGGCTACCTTATCCTGATCATGAAGTTCGTCAACAGCTAGTACCGGTGCATAGATCATTTGCTCAAGAATAACCGCAGGAATGATGCGCTCAACACGTTTGATGGTGGCCATTACCTGACGGTATTGTGTTGCCAGACCCTCTAGGCCGGTACCCGAAATAGCCGGGGCTGAAGCACTTGAGTGAAGCGAAGCGTTCTCCATGGCTCCTTGCAATAAGAAGCCATCAAGCGCTGGATCATCCTTTAAATACTGCTCTTGTTTACCCTTCTTAACTTTATACAAAGGTGGTTGAGCGATAAACAAATGACCATTTTCAATCACCTTAGGTAAGTGACGGAAGAAAAATGTGAGTAACAAGGTGCGAATATGAGCACCGTCAACGTCGGCGTCGGTCATGATGATGACACTGTGGTAGCGTAGCTTCTCGATGTCAAATTCGTCACGCCCAATACCACAACCTAATGCAGTAATGAGTGTGCCTACTTCTACAGATGACAACATCTTGTCAAACCGAGCCTTCTCAACGTTAAGGATTTTACCCTTTAACGGCAAGATCGCTTGTGTACGTCGATTACGACCCTGCTTAGCAGAACCGCCAGCAGAGTCACCCTCCACTAGGTATATTTCTGATAGCCCTGGGTCTTTCTCTTGGCAGTCTGCAAGCTTGCCTGGTAAACCAGCAATATCTAACGCGCCTTTGCGCCGCGTCATCTCACGGGCCTTACGGGCGGCCTCACGAGCGCGTGCGGCATCAATCATCTTGCCGATAATGGTACGCGCTTCTTGCGGATTTTCTTGTAAGAAATCTGATAAACAGCGGCCTAGCTCTTGCTCGACGGCAGACTTCACTTCAGAAGAAACAAGCTTATCTTTAGTTTGAGATGAGAATTTGGGGTCTGGTACTTTTACGGAAATAATGGCCGTTAACCCCTCACGTGCGTCGTCACCAGAAGTGGACACCTTTGATTTCTTTTGTGCTGACTCCGCATCTATGTAGTTATTGAGGGTACGGGTTAATGCAGCTCGAAAACCACTTAGGTGAGTACCACCATCCCGCTGTGGGATATTGTTGGTAAAGCAATGGATACTTTCCTGAAACGAATCGTTCCATTGCAACGCCACCTCAACACCCACACCATCGGCATGTACAGTATTGAAATGCATACACTTGTTAATTGGAGTTTTATTGGTATTTAGGTATTCTACAAAAGCTGACACACCGCCTTCGTAGCAGAATAGCTCTTCACGCCCCGAACGTTCATCTTTTAACCTTATGGCAACACCGGAATTAAGGAACGAAAGCTCGCGTAGGCGCTTAGCCAAAATATCAAAATGGTATATGATATTGGTAAAGGTGTCTGGAGAGGCAGTAAAGGTACAGGTTGTACCCGTTCCTTCAGTTGTGCCGACTACGGCCAACGGGGCCTTAGGCACACCATGATTGTATATTTGCTCATGTACTTGGCCATTACGGCGAATAGTGAGCTTTAGCTCTGTAGACAATGCGTTGACAACACTGACGCCCACGCCGTGTAAACCACCGGAAACTTTATAAGTATTATCGTCAAACTTACCACCGGCATGCAAAATGGTCATGATCACTTCTGCTGCCGAAACCCCTTCTTCTGGGTGAATATCAACAGGAATGCCTCGACCGTCATCGACGACCGTTACCGTATCATCAGACTGGATTGTTACACTGACTTCAGTACAGTAACCCGCAAGCGCTTCGTCAATACAGTTATCAACGATCTCAAACACCATGTGGTGCAAACCGGTGCCATCATCGGTATCACCAATGTACATACCGGGGCGCTTACGTACAGCATCTAGCCCTTTAAGCACTTTAATGCTGGACGAATCATAGGTGTTTTCGCTCATCAATTACTCCGAAATCATTTTCATAAAATGGGCCCCAAACCAGTTTTTAGTTTGGTGACACCTGTCCGTGTTTCACGTGAAACATTTTAACTTGTATATCTTCTGGCCAACAATCCGTTAGCTCTTTTGGGCCAACGCTGGTAACAAACACTTGCGTGTTCAATTCGGCCAACTGTCGGCATATCTCTCGTCGATGAGCCCAGTCTAATTCCGCCGCCAAGTCGTCTACCAAGAACACACACTTGCGCCCATGGATTTCGCTAAGCAACTTGCCCTGAGCCAACTTTAACGCGACCACTACCAATTTTTGGTGGCCACGCGATAAACGCTCGGCCGCATTGACGCCATTGAGCGTTAACTTAATATCTGCCCGCTGAGGCCCTCGTTGCGTGTAACCTAAGTGCAGGTCCCGCTCGAGACTCTCATCTAGAATGTCAGCGTAGGCTCGATTTGTGGTCCAACCGCAATAGTAGCCTAACTTCAAATCCGGCAAGTCTACCAAGCCAGCAAGGAGCTCAAAGAACATCGGCTCAAGCAGCTTTAAATAGGCCTCTCTGAGGCCATTTATCTGTTCCGCGACCTGCACCAAGCCAGGATCAAAACTAGCCCTTACAGAGGCGCTCATTGTACCACATTTCAAAGCACTATTACGTTGTTTTAACAGCCTCTGAGCCCGCTTCCAGAGCCCAAAAAACGCGGCATTATGGTGATACACACCCCAGTCCAAATACTGCCGCCGAAGGCTTGGACCACCCTCAATTAAACTGGCACTAGAAGGGTCGATTAACTGTACAGGCAGCAAGCTTGCAAGCTCAGCGGTAGAGGTTAGGCTTTCACCATTAAGACGTATTGAATGATCCCCATCGAGACGCCGGTTCATTCCAAGCGCGACGGGCACACCTTGTTGGTTTTGCAGTTTTGCAAACAAGAGGCAATCGGTTTGATTTTGAGAAATTACAGAAGCTAACTTAAGGCTACGAAAAGACCGCCCAAGGCTGAGCATGTGAATCGCTTCCAACACGCTGGTCTTACCACTCGCGTTGGCGCCATATAACAAATTGATGCCAGGACCGAAGCTCACATCAACATGATCAAGGTTTCGCAAGTGCTGAATGCTTAAATGTTGAACAGACATAACCCTGCCGGCCTGTGGATAACATTAGACATAAGCTGTGCATAACTCATCATAATATGCCCAATTGAAGACCCATTAACCACCCAAAACGGGCCCGTTTATAGGCGCATCGGCATGATGACATACTGGGCTGCACCGTTACCACCATCGGCTAACAAAGCACTAGAGTTGGAGTCACTCAGGGTCATTTTAACTTGATCGCTATGAAGTACGTTAAGTACATCCAACACGTAACCAACGTTAAAACCAATTTCAATTTGCGCGCCTTGGTAGTCAACCATCAAACTTTCTTCAGCCTCTTCTTGCTCTGGGTTGTTAGCCACTACTTGCAAGTTAGTATCGCTTACGGTCATACGTACGCCACGGTACTTTTCGTTAGAAAGGATGGCTGCACGGCTCAATACACCACGCATTGCCAATCGATCAACTAGAACGATCTTGTCGCCATTACGCGGTAAAACGCGCTCATAATCTGGAAACTTGCCATCAACAAGCTTAGAAGTAAAGATGAATTCACTGGTAAAGGCACGGATGTGGCTTGCACCAATCACCAATCTCACGGTGCCGTGTTCTTCGGTCATCAAGCGCGCCAACTCCAACACACCCTTACGCGGTACGATGAGCTGCTGGGCCGCCTGATCGGGCAAACCTGCCGGCATGCAACTAGTAGCTAGCCGGTGTCCATCGGTGGCCACTGTACGTAACTGAGCGTCTTTTATTTCAAATAACATGCCGTTAAGGTAGTAACGCACATCCTGCTGCGCCATGGCAAAACCGGTCTGGTCAACCAACTGCTTGAGGGCCATTTGCGGCACTTCAAACTCAAATGATTCTGGACTATCTTCAACATTAGGAAAGTCGGCTGCGGGCAATGTGGATAACTTAAATCGACTACGCGCAGAACGGACTACAACATGCTCATCCGTTTGTGCGACCTCTATCATCGCATGATCAGGCAAGGACTTGCAGATATCCATCAACTTACGGGCAGGGATGGTGACACTACCGTCTTCGCCAACCTGATCTAGGCTTACTCTACCCACTAGCTCCACTTCTAAATCGGTACCTGTGAGTGTCAATTGGTCGCCTTCAATCACCACCAATATATTGGCAAGTACGGGCAAGGTCTGACGCCGCTCAACAACACCTGCAACAAGAACGAGGGGTTTCAGAAAGGCTTCTCGGCTAATGGTAAATTTCATACTTCAATCCTGTTAAGGCCTAGGTTCGGTAAACGGTCTACTAAACTGTGAGTGAGCGATATAAGTTATCATAATCGTCGTGAATGTCACGGTCGGTTTCACGTAATTCTTTAATTTTTCGGCATGCATGTAACACCGTGGTGTGATCACGCCCGCCAAAAGCATCACCAATCTCTGGCAAGCTGTGATTAGTCAATTCTTTTGCTAATGCCATAGCCACTTGCCTAGGCCTTGCCACAGAACGCGAGCGACGCTTTGATAAGATATCAGCAATTTTAATCTTGTAATAGTTGGCTACGGTCTTTTGAATATTATCAATGCTCACCTGCCGGTCTTGCAAGGCCAATAAATCACGCAGGGACTCTTGTATAAAGGGTGTAGAAATAGCTTCTCCAGTAAAATGAGAATTGGCCACCACACGCTTTAAGGCGCCTTCTAGCTCACGCACGTTTGATCGAATCTTTTTGGCCAAGAAGAAGGCCGCATCTTCCGGTAGGACAATGCCACCCTCGGCGGCTTTCTTCATCAATATGGCGACTCGTGTTTCCAATTCAGGCGGCTCAACCGCAACCGTTAAGCCCCAGCCAAAGCGTGACTTCAAACGATCTTCTAAGCCCGCAATCTCTTTAGGGTAGCGATCGCAGGTAAGGATCATTTGCTGGCCACTTTCGAGCAAGGCATTAAAGGTGTGAAAGAACTCTTCCTGCGAGCGCTCTTTACCAGCAAAAAACTGTATGTCATCAATCAACAAGGCATCAACGGAACGGTAAAATCGTTTAAAATCGTTAATCGCGTTTAGCTGCAAGGCTTTAACCATGTCAGCTACGAACCTCTCAGAGTGAAGGTAGACCACCTTGGCATTAGGGTTACGCTCTAAAAGCGCAGCGCCCACGGCATGCATCAAGTGAGTCTTACCTAAACCAACACCACCATATAGAAATAAGGGGTTATAAGAACTGCCAGGGTTCTCCGCCACTTGCCTAGCCGCCGCCAAAGCCAATTGATTAGACTTGCCCTGCACGAAGCTAGAAAAGGTAAACGCGCGGTTAAGGTAACTCTGATGCCTTACCGAGCCTTCGACTTGAACCACCCTCTGCGTGGCAGGCTCAAGGTTGAACGGTGTTTGGATAATAGTAGACGGCTGCGCGGGTGCAGCACTTGCGGGTGGCTGGCTGTCGATACTAGAGCGAGGCGTAGGCCTGGAGTGGTTTATGATGGCTCCACTAGACGCGCCTTTGGGTGGCGCCACGAGCAACTCTACATTAAGGGTATCGTCAGTCGCATAGTTGGCGACCAATTGGCGAATTCTTGAAAAATACTTATCTTTAACCCAATCTTGCACAAACCGGTTAGGTGCCAATAACTGAATCACCCGATCAGCCTCATTAACCTTTAAGGGGCGGATCCAAGTATTGTATTGCTGGCTTGGCAATTCGTCTTGAAGACACGCCAAACATTGCTGCCAAACCGCTTGCGACATAAATTTAATAACGCCTTAAATAGGACCCGAGCCAACACTTAGGGTATACACAATCGCCTGCGCCATGGGAATAGCTTATAATAGCGACTAAAGAAGCCTATTTTATCACCAAGTGGATAAAGTTATCCACAGGCGAAGTGCGATTTAGTGACTAACCACACTAAATTTATAATTAACTCAGAAACAGGCTTGCCTTAGGTGGCGCTATCTCATATACTTGCGCGCCTAGATTTTCAATGCCAAACTTTTGGCCTATACAACTATTTTGCGAGACCGATCATGAAAAGAACGTTTCAACCTAGCGTCCTAAAGCGCAAGCGCACTCACGGTTTCCGTGCACGCATGTCAACTGTAGGCGGCCGTGCCGTAATCAACGCACGTCGCGCCAAAGGCCGTAAGAGCCTAAGCGCTTAAACGACTGTTGCACGCTTAGCGTATGACTGAATTCGACTTTTCCCGGCAGCGGCGCCTGTTGAATGCCGGGGATTATCGAAGGGTCTTTGATCAAGCTGACTTCAAAGTTTCGGATCAGCACCTACTGATCTTGTCCCGCCCAAGTTTACAAGACCACTCCCGTCTGGGATTGGTAATTGCTAAAAAAGGCATAAAACTAGCTGTTCACCGCAACCGCGTTAAGCGCGTTATACGAGATAGTTTTAGAACCCTTTGTACGCAAGACAACGAATTCTCCCCGCCTTTGGATCTAGTGATTTTATCACGCAAGGGCTTGGGCGAACTCGATAATGCCGCGCTACATCGGTTAATTACCAAGCAATGGGCAAGATTACGTAAAAAAACCGCACAATCCAGCTAGATTTAGGCATCCACCCATGCCAGCCCATTGCCAACACGCGCACAGGCTCTATAATCACTGTTGGATTTTTACCAACTAACGATGATTTGCTTCTATGGATTTTCAACGCATTATTCTGATTGCCGGTATCGCCATCATTTCTTACCTGATGGTGCTGCAATGGAACCAAGACTACGGCACCAACGCCGTCGCACCCCAGCAGGTTACTAGTGTTTCTGCCTACAATACCGACATAGTTACCACCGACTTTGCCGTAGCCGCAGATGTGTCAAACAACAATACTGACATTACGGTTACCAGCGCAGCCAATGCCAGCGCCGGTGTACTGGTGGAAGTCAACACGGATACCTTGCAAGTTGTGATCGACACCCAAGGTGGCGACATCATTCAGGCGTCTTTAGCCAACTATTTGGCAGAAATGGATCATCCTGATGTGCCATTTACCTTGCTGGAACAAAACCAAAACCGCACTTACGTGGCTCAAAGTGGGCTTATAGGTGCTAACGGTACAGACCTTAAGTCACGCCCCATTTTTAAGGCTCAACAAACAGCCTACACCATGTTAGATGGTCAACAATCATTGGAAGTGGTGCTCAGCCTTACGGATAACACGGGTGCGGTGATTAATAAGATCTACACCTTTAACCGTGGTAGCCATTTAGTTAATCTGACTTATGCAGTAGACAACCGCGGTAACCAGCCTTGGTCTGCCAACCTGTTTGGCCAAATCAAACGCGACCGCTCTGCAGACCCTAGCGCCACTGGCGGCATGGGCATGTCGGCCTACTTAGGCCCCGCCTTTTCCTTCCCCGACGACAAATACGTGCGTTACGATTTTGACGACATGGATGACGCTAACTTTAAGCGTAGTGGCCCTGGTGGTTGGGTAGGCATGTTGCAGCACTACTTTGTAAGTGCATGGGTACCTAACCCAGAACAACAGCACAACTACAGCACTCGCGTTAGCAAAGGCAGCTACATTGCCGGTTTTGTGAGCCCCGCACTTGAACTACAAGCAGGTCAATCGGGCGCCACCTCTGCCGACTTTTATGCCGGCCCGAAGATTCAGGCCGACCTAAAAGCAATTTCAGAAAACCTTGACCTTGTGGTGGACTACGGTTGGTTATGGTGGATCTCTAAGCCGTTGTTCCTACTGCTAGACATCATGTACGGGTTTGTAGGTAACTGGGGTGTAGCCATCCTCCTAGTGACCTTATGTGTAAAAGCGTTTTTCTTTTACCCATCAGCTATTTCATATCGCTCTATGGCGAAGATGCGTGCTCTAGCACCAGAAATTGCCAAGCTTAAAGAGCAGTACGGTGATGACCGTGCCAAAATGTCCAAGGGCATGATGGAGCTGTATAAACGCGAGAAAGCCAACCCGCTCAGCGGTTGCTTCCCAATCATCATTCAAATGCCAGTATTTATCGGCCTCTACTGGATGTTGATGGAAACCGTTGAATTACGCCACGCCCCGTTCTTCTTGTGGATTCAGGATCTGTCGGTACAAGACCCTTACTTCATTTTGCCAGTGATCATGGGCGCCACCATGTTTATTCAGCAAATGCTTAACCCAGCACCTACTGATCCAATGCAAGCCAAGATCATGAAGATGTTACCGCTCGTATTTACGGTATTCTTCCTTTGGTTCCCTGCAGGTCTGGTACTTTATTGGGTATGTAACAACATCTTGTCGATTACACAGCAATATGTGATTACCAAACGCATCGAAAAGTCTATGGCCGCACGTAAGCACTAAACAGCAGCCCATAAACATGATACAAAGGCCTCTTAATGAGGCCTTTTTTGTAATTATCGCCGATACTACGGAGCCTAAGGTTTCGGAGTAAGGTTTTGAGTTTTAGACCGTCACTGGCCAGGGATGACCAGAGCGAGCCTACATGGGTGTATTTACGGCGTGTCAAAAATTCAAAGCCTTGCTGCGGAGCCAGTCTACTTATGCAATCAGACCAAGATACCATTTGTGCTCAAACCACACCCCCGGGCCGCGGCGGCGTCGGCATAATTCGTCTGTCTGGGCCAAAGGCGCTGGCGTACGGCAAGCAACTCAGCCACAACAAAGGCCAATTGCGCCACGCCCACTATGGCCCCTTTTTAGATCACCAAGGTGAACAAATAGATGCAGGCATTAGCCTCTTCTTTAAAGGTCCCGACTCGTTTACCGGCGAAGACGTATTTGAATTTCAAGGCCACGGCGGGCAAGTAGTGATGGACTTGTTACAGCGAGAGTTAACTCACTTGGGCGCTCGAATTGCTCGGCCTGGAGAATTTTCTGAACGCGCCTTCTTAAACGACAAATTAGACTTGGCCCAAGCCGAGTCCATAGCGGACCTTATTGATGCCAGCTCCGAGCAAGCCGCACGCAACGCCTTACGTTCATTGCAGGGGGTCTTTTCTACCCATGTAAACGCCCTAGTAGAGGGCCTCATTTACCTACGCCTCTATGTTGAAGCGGCCATAGATTTTCCCGAAGAAGAGATCGACTTCCTAGCCGACGGCAAGGTTGCTGCATTGCTAGATCAAGTGACGCTGGACCTAGATCAACTGCTCGCCCAAGCCCAGCAAGGCAGTTTGCTACAAGAAGGCATGCAAGTGGTGATCGCGGGCGCGCCCAACGCCGGCAAATCAAGCTTACTCAATGCCCTGGCCGGCCAAGACCGAGCTATCGTCACCGACATCGCAGGCACCACCAGAGACTTGCTTAAAGAAGCTATTCATATAGATGGCTTGCCATTACATATTGTCGATACCGCAGGCTTAAGGGAAAGCCCAGACACGGTGGAAAAAATAGGTATAGAAAGGGCCCTTAAAGCCATAGCCGACGCCGATCAGGTATTGTTATTACAGGACGCACAAGACTCCGCTACACCCGCAGAACATTGGTTTAAATTGATGGGTGAAGGCAGCATGCCACAACAGATTACCTTGGTGCGCAATAAAATTGACCTAGCCAACAGGCCGCCCCAACTCACCCAAGTCGAAGGCGTCGACTGCATCTATCTGAGTGCCAAACACCGCCTTGGCCTCGATTTATTACGCCAGCAGCTTAAGCTGGCTGTCGGTTATCAAGCCACTTTAGAAGGGGGGTTTAGTGCCCGCCGCCGCCATTTGGATGCCTTAAAGCGCTGCCAGCAACTGCTCAACGACGGTGCTGCACAACTGACGTACAGTCAGGCGGGCGAACTATTAGCAGAAGACTTACGCTTAGCACAAGAATGCCTCAACGAAATCACCGGCACCTTTACCAGTGATGACTTATTGGGCCGCATTTTTGGTTCATTTTGTATTGGAAAATAAACCATTATGTCTAAACCTAACCTTAATCATGGCCACATTCTCTGCATCGAAGATGAACAAGATATCCAAGAAATTATTGCCTATAACCTACAAAAAAACGGCTATACGGTCAGCCTTGCTGCTGACGGACAAACGGGTTTAGAGCTGGCTCAAACACAGCTGCCAGACCTAGTGTTGTTAGACATCATGTTACCCAAACTCAACGGTATACAAGTATGCGAACGCCTCAAAGCCGATAACACAACCCACAATATCCCCATAATCATGCTCTCAGCCCGCAGCGAAGAGGTGGATGTCATCGGTGGTCTAGGCCAAGGTGCAGACGACTACATCACCAAACCATTTAGCCAAGCGGAGCTGTTGGCACGCATCAAGGTGGCTTTACGCAGACAACCGGTGGCCAACAACAGCTTAACCATAGGGCCTGTGTGTCTGGACCTGGAAGGCTATAGTTGCACGGTTGAACAGCAAGCCATCAAACTCACCACTACCGAGTTTAAGTTACTACACACCCTATTGGCACAACCTGGGCGCGCATTTTCCCGTGAGCAACTAATTTTGTCGGCCCTAGGCGAGCAATCTGACGTAGTAGATCGCAACGTCGATGTGCATATAGGCGCCATTCGTAAAAGCTTGGGCGCCAGCGCGCCATTGATCGAAACCGTGCGCGGCATTGGTTACCGCTGCAACCCCACGTTTAGCCCCAGCGACAACACTTAACATGCGCCATTCTCCGATATTCTTACGATTATATGCTGGCTTTGCCATCGTCATTTTATTTAGTGTAATGATCGTAGGGCTCATGGTGCAGCGGCAAATTGAACAAGCAAGCTTACGAGACATTAGTAACAACCTCACCAGCCAAGCGTACATTCTACAACAGTCTTTTGCCGATGCTGGCCACCAAAGTCAGCCACAAATACAGCGCCAGATAGTACAAATAGGCCAACGTATAGACACCCGTATTACCCTACTCTCAAACGTAGGCGAGGTCATCGCCGATTCTGAATTTTCGCCGACACAAATGGATAACCACCGTTATCGTCCAGAGGTGATCGCCGCCCATAAGAACAACATTGGGCAGTCGCGTCGTTATAGTAAAACCCTTAAAAAGCCCATGTTATACGTGGCCGTGGCGGTAGCAACTAATAGTGACAACGAACTTGGGTACATACGTACGGCCTTATCCACCGAACGCATCGATGAAGAAATTAACTACTTGCGCCGCGTCATCATCATTGCCGCCAGCCTCACGGGTTTAATCGCCTTATTTATCGGTTATTGGTTAGCCATGAGTTTCGCCCGTCCTCTCAAACAAATGACCCTGATCGCCAAAAACTATGCTCACGGCCGTTATCAATTGCGTATACCCAGCCATCGCCGGGACGAGATCGGCGATTTAGCCCGCTCACTCAATCAAATGGCCGATGTATCGGCGCAACGCTTCGATATCATAAAAACCGAACGTGACCAACTTTCAACCATTCTAAAAAGCATGAATGAAGGCGTTATTACGGTAACTAACCACGGGCTCATCACCCACGTTAACGCCGCCGCATGTCGTATGTTACGCACCAGCAGCGAACGTTGTTTAGGCCACTCCCTCAAAGACATAGACGCCTCAAATCACCTCGAACAAGCGTTTACCAAGTGTCAGCAAGACGAAACCAGTGTAGAACGCCAAATTCAACTCAGCGGCTATGCCTTCGCCCGCCACTATCGCTTACATGTGACGCTGCTCAAACAATCAAATGAGGCAGGTGCGATCTTGGTATTACAAGACGTCACCGACGTACAGCGCATCGACAAAATGCGCGCCGATTTTGTTGCTAATGCCTCCCACGAGTTAAAAACACCCATTACCGCTATTCGTGGTTTTGCCGAAACGCTGTTAGAAGATGACCAAATAGAAGCCTCTATGCAACAGCGCTTTATGAGCAAAATTCATGGTCAATCAATACGTCTATCCGACTTAGTTTCCGACCTGCTAGCCCTCTCTAGGTTAGAAAACAATGACGAAGCCTTCAATACTCAAGTCAACCTACAACAGGTGGTACAGCGGGTATGTGCCAACCTTCAAGCCGTGGCCCAAAACCAACACGTCAATTTGGAGCTGAGCACCAATCACGATGCCCAGCAAGGGCCGATTTTGGTTTTAGGAGACGATCAAGCACTAGGGCAAATGGCTACCAACCTCATCGATAACGCCATCAAATATACGCCACAGGGCGGCAAAATTTCTGTGAGCCTCGAGTTACAAAGCGATGCAGCGGTATTTAGTGTGAGTGACAATGGTTTAGGTATTGATGTTGCCGACCAGGACAGAATCTTTGAACGCTTTTACCGCGTCGATAAAGCGCGCTCAAAGTCGTTAGGTGGCACGGGCTTAGGTTTAGCCATCGTTAAGCACATTGCCCAAAGCCACAAAGGGCATATCGAGATTCAAAGCCAACTTAACCAAGGCTCGACTTTTAGGGTGCGTATCCCTGTGTGGCAAAACTAACGTTAAAAAACAGCCAATCTTTATATTGCCTTAACAAAGCCTCTTTATAATGCGCAGCAATTATAGACACTGTTATATTTGTTAGAGGTAGTTTCCATGGCAAGTCCCATCATGAGTTTGTTTGGTCAGTCACCTATCAAACCTCTACAACAACACATGCACACCGTCCTAGAGTGTGTAGATCTACTTAACCCTTTCTTCCAAGCCGTTATTAAAGAAGACTGGGAAGCGGTGGAAGAAGCCTACAATACCATTGCTGAATTTGAAGACAAAGCCGACGACCAAAAACAGGACATTCGCCTACACTTGCCAAAAAGCTTGTTTATGCCTATTAACCGGTCCGATTTAATCCAATTGCTCAGCAAGCAAGACAAAGTATGTAACACCGCAAAAGACATTGCCGGTCTCATCTTAGGCCGTAAGCAGGTGATTCCTAAGAAGATAGCTAGCGACATGGCCGCCTATGTTAAATCTGCCATTGCCGTGGCCACAGAGGCAAAAGTGGTAATTGATGAGCTGGACGAGCTGATTGGTTCGGGATTTGGTGGCCGCGAAATTGATCGCATAAACAAGTGCATTACCAAGTTAGAAAGAGCCGAAAACAAAAACGATAAGCGACAAATCACACTACGTGCCAAATTACATGCAATCGAAGCCGATATGCCGCCTATTGATGCCATGTTTATCTACAAAACCATCGAAGCCATTGGCAATCTCGCCGACCGTGCACAAAGTGCTGGTGAACAAATCCAAGTTATCATTGCGCGCTAAGCAGCTCACCATAAGTCGAGATATTATTATGGAAGTTTTAAACGAATACGGTCAGATCTTACTCATACTTGCCATTATATTTGGCTTGTTTATGGCCTGGGGTGTGGGTGCTAACGACGTGGCCAACGCCATGGGCACCTCCGTAGGTTCAGGCGCCATCACCCTCAAGCAAGCCATAGTCATCGCCATGATTTTTGAATTTGCCGGGGCTTATTTAGCCGGCGGCGAAGTGACGGCCACCATCCGCAAGGGCATCATCGACCCACTCACTCTGCAGGGCACACCCGAATATTTAGTCTATGGTATGTTGTCCGCCTTGCTGGCCGCGGGTACTTGGTTACTAATTGCCTCCATCGTCGGTTGGCCGGTTTCTACTACCCACTCAATTGTGGGTGCCATTGTAGGCTTTGCCGCCGTGGCCATTTCAGTTGATGCCGTCAACTGGAGCAAAGTAGGGACCATTGCTGCAAGCTGGGTCGTCTCTCCGGTATTAGCGGGCACCATTTCCTACATGTTATTTAAAAGCGTACAACGCTCCATTCTCGACACGGCCGAACCTTTTGAAAATGCCAAGCGCTATGTACCAATGTACATGTTTTTGGTCGGTTTTATGATCACTATGGTGACCTTAATCAAAGGCCTAAAACACGTCTTCAAAGACATGGGTTTTAGCTTAAGCTACTTCGAAATGTCACTCGTTGCTGGTTTAACAGGCCTATTAGTTGCTGTCATTGGTGGCATAATGCTTACTCGAGTACAACGCGACATAGCACTTGAAACAGACGATCGTTACGCTAACGTAGAAAAAGTATTTGCAGTACTAATGGTATTTACCGCATGCGCCATGGCTTTTGCCCATGGCTCTAATGACGTAGCCAACGCCGTAGGTCCTATGGCCGCTGCGATCGCCACCATTAAGTCTGGCGCTGTGACCGCTAAGTCTTCCATGCCAGCATGGGTGTTGTTAGTCGGTGGTGTTGGTATCGTTGTAGGCCTTGTCACCTACGGCTACAAAGTCATGGCCACCATTGGCACCAAGATCACCGAACTAACGCCGAGTAGAGGCTTTGCAGCCACCCTAGGCGCCTCAGCAACGGTAGTGTTGGCCTCTGGGATTGGGTTACCTATTTCCACTACACACACCCTTGTCGGCGCTGTATTAGGTGTAGGCTTAGCACGTGGTTTAGCTGCCATCAATTTGCGCATTGTAGCCAGTATATTTACCTCATGGGTGATTACGCTGCCGGCAGGCGCCATCTTGTCCATTATGTTCTTCTACATATTCAAGGCTGTGTTCTCCTAAAGTCCAATAGAGGCAGCAAAAGCCCAAGGCGCTTAAAAGCCCTTGGGCTTTTTTGTGCCTTATTAAGTATAAAAACATCACCATCAGCTTCCAAGACCAATAATTTACAAAAATACTTATTCACAGCTTACCCAATGGAAGTCACATCCGTTTGACTAACTTATCCAAGTTAAATAAGGGCTTTGAGGCCAATTATTCCACTGATCGCTTGAAGTTATCCACACTATCCACAAACATATTCACAATCGACCACTATTTGATTCCTTATCATAAATATCAACTAATTTTGGACCCTAAACCCTGTGAATAAGTTGCGATTCTAGACTTAAGTAAGTTGTGGATAACTTACCCCTGTGCATAACCACCCTAGTTATACACAAACAATAATCAGCATTCTTAACCTAGATTCAAGCCAAATTAACAGTTTTATCAACTCATTAACTTAATGTTTTTATTATATTTTATTGCGTTATACATAAAAATAGGCTTGCTTAATAACAATAACAATAAACATATAATATATATATAATCTTTTAAACTATATATAACTAAATAAACCACCCATTGCGCAATTATTAGACGATTTATTAACTTTACTAAAAACGCTATACTAGCCCACTGAATTTTAGTGATCGTTTGGTAAGGAATAGACCGTGGATTTTCCCTCACGTTTTGATGTGATTATTGTTGGTGGTGGCCATGCAGGTACAGAAGCCGCATTAGCCAGTGCTCGCTTGGGCGCGAAAACGCTACTCCTAACTCACAACATGGACACCCTTGGCCAAATGTCTTGCAACCCAGCTATTGGTGGTATTGGCAAAAGCCATTTGGTACGAGAAATTGATGCTCTAGATGGCGCTATGGCGCGGGCAACAGACCTTGCTGGTATTCAATTTCGAGTACTTAACTCCCGCAAAGGCCCGGCAGTTAGAGCCACTCGAGCTCAAGCCGATCGCAGTTTATATCGCAGTGCGATCCGTGAGACACTAGAGCAACAAGAAAATCTGTATATTTTTCAACAATCGGTAGATGATTTAATTATAGAACAAGACCAAATTGTTGGCGCAAAAACTAACATGGGGCTCAATTTTTTTGCTCAGCAAGTGGTGATGACAACCGGCACATTCCTCGGTGGTATTATTCATATCGGCATGCAGCAAAGCCAAGGTGGCCGCGCCGGTGATCCGCCAGCAAATGCACTTTCACAACGCCTTAGAGAGCGGCCATTTCGTATCGAACGGTTAAAAACCGGCACCCCACCACGCATCGATCGACGCACTGTTGATTTTTCGGTGATGCAAGCACAACCTGGCGATACCCCTACCCCTGTGATGTCGATGTTGGGACATATTAACGACCATCCGCAACAAGTACCCTGCCACATCACCCATACCAACATTAAAACCCATGACATTATTCGTCAAAGTTTAGATCGATCGCCTCTGTATGCCGGCGTGATTGAAGGCGTTGGGCCACGTTATTGCCCTTCTATCGAAGACAAAATAATGCGTTTTGCTGATAAAGACAGTCATCAAATATTTGTTGAGCCTGAAGGTCTTAATAGCATTGAATTATACCCAAATGGTATTTCCACAAGCTTACCCTTCGACGTACAATTAAATTTTGTGCAATCTATCATTGGTTTTGAAAACGCCCATATTGTGCGGCCTGGTTACGCCATTGAGTATGATTATTTTAACCCACAGGATCTAAAACCCACCTTAGAAACTAAGTTAATTAGCGGTTTGTATTTTGCGGGTCAAATTAACGGCACTACAGGTTACGAAGAAGCCGGTGCACAAGGTTTATTAGCCGGCGCCAATGCGGGCCTTAAATCCCTTGGCAAGGAACCATGGACAACGCGCCGTGATCAAGCTTATTTGGGTGTGATGGTGGATGACTTAGTGACCAACGGCACACAAGAACCTTACCGTATGTTTACTAGCCGAGCGGAATATCGTTTATTGTTACGCGAAGACAACGCCGACCAACGCCTTACAGAAATGGGTTATAACCTAGGTTTAGTTGGCGAACATCGCTGGCGTGTATTTAACAATAAATGCGAAGCTATTGAACAACGTAAGCAAATAATGAGAACAACCAAAATTACCTTGCATAACGAACTGGGTAAACAATTGGAATCACTACTGGCTCAACCATTGAGTAAAGACACCAACTTGTTAGACATTCTTAAACGTCCAGAACTTACGTACGAAAAGCTCCATCAGGTGGCTGAGCTTGCGGATGTTGATCCAACAGTAGGCGAACAAATAGAAATAGACATTAAGTATGCGGGTTATATTGATCGTCAAAAAGAAGATGTTGAACGTCTAAAACGACATGAATCTACAGCCATTCCCACCGATTTTAATTATCAACAAATTCACGGCCTATCCAACGAAGCCACGACCAAACTAGAAGACATCCGCCCTGCCAATTTAGGTATGGCTAGCCGCATCCAAGGTGTGACCCCTGCGGCCTTGTCTTTATTACTTATTTACCTTAAAAAACATAAGGTTAAATCCACCACCAGTTTGGCGAGTTGAGTATGACAACAACTGCCCTTGAGCAATGGCGAACGCTTATTAGCACTGGTTGTGAACAACTAGAAGTGACTGTAACAGCGCAACAATTAGATCAGTTGGTGAGTTACGTTGAACAATTGGTGAAATGGAACAAAGCCTACAATCTAACCGCCATACGTGAACCGCTGGAGATGATTAAGCTTCATATATTGGACAGTTTGGCAATTGCTAAACCTCTACTTCAATTAAATGGACAACGGTTTATAGATATTGGTACAGGTGCGGGTTTGCCGGGTATGATATTAGCCATACTATGGCCTACTAAAACCATTCATTTATTAGATACCAATGGTAAAAAAACCCGTTTTTTAACCCAATTTAAACATCTGCATAACCTCGACAACGTTTTCGTGTATAACCAACGTTGCGAAGCATATGAGCCAGATTTAGCCTATGACATCGTCCTGTCTCGGGCCTTTGCGTCCATTACAGACATGTTAGAGGGTTGCCGGCAACTAGTGTCCAGTAAGGGATTTTTTGTAGCCATGAAGGGCACCTATCCGCAAGCAGAACTAGATGCTATGCCGTCGGGTTTTAGCCTGCTAAACTGTGTGGCCTTGCAAGTACCTGGTGTAGATGCCGAGCGGCATTTATTAACCATCCAACAACAATAAACAAAGGTCATCCGTGAGCAGAGTCATTGCTATAACCAATCAGAAAGGCGGCGTAGGCAAAACCACCACATGTGTTAATTTGGCGGCATCGCTTGTGGCGACTAAACGCCGTGTGCTGGTTATTGACTTAGATCCTCAGGGCAACGCCACCATGGGTAGTGGCATCGAAAAGAATAACTTACGTTATTCAGTGCTCGATGTACTCACCCAACGGGTTGACATAAACCAAGTATTACAACTCAATACACCTGCAGGTTACGACCTATTGCCCGCCAACGGTGATCTAACCGCCGCCGAGGTTGAGCTAATTCAGGCGCAACAAAAAGAAGCACGCTTACGTATTTCTTTGAGTCAGTTGCAACATCGTTACGATTTTATTTTTATCGACTGTCCACCCTCATTGAATATGCTCACGGTTAATGCTATGGCGTGTGCTAATGGCGTATTGGTGCCCATGCAGTGTGAGTATTACGCCCTCGAGGGCATAAGTGCCTTGTTAAATACCGTTAAACTAATTAAGAATAGCCTTAATCCGGGTTTGGTTATTGAAGGTATATTGCGCACCATGTATGACCCACGCAATAGTTTAACTAATGACGTGTCGCATCAACTGATTAATCATTTTGGCGACTTAGTCTACCGTACGGTGATACCACGTAATGTACGTTTGGCCGAAGCCCCAAGTCATGGTTTGCCGGCCTTGATGTATGATAAACATTCTCGTGGTGCTGTAGCTTATTTGGCCTTGGCCAGTGAGTTCATCCGCAAACAAGAACAAAAATAGAGCGTCATTATGGTTAAAAAACGTGGTCTTAATCGTGGTCTAGAAGCCTTACTTCAAGGCGCAGGTAGCCTCGATGTTGATTTAACAAAGAATAAACCATTAGCAAAAGATGGTTTGCAAGAGTTGCCCGTCGAATGGGTGCAACGTGGAGTGTACCAACCGCGTCGCGACCTTGATCCAGAGGCGCTTGAGGAACTCGCAGCGTCGATTCGTGTACACGGCATTATGCAGCCCATTGTGGTTCGCTCAGTGGGCATAGATCGATACGAAATAATTGCCGGCGAAAGGCGCTGGCGTGCAGCCCAGTTGGCCGAGCTCGATAGCGTACCGGCGCTGATCAAAGAGGTGCCAGACGAAGCCGCTATCGCCATGGCGTTAATAGAGAACATTCAGCGTGAAGACCTGAATGCCATCGAAGAAGCCTTTGCCTTGCAGCGTTTACAAAATGAATTTCAGCTCACTCAGCAACAAGTGGCAGACGCGGTGGGCAAATCCCGTAGTGCCATTGCGAACTTATTACGTTTACTGCAACTGAGCGAAGCGGTGCGCCTAATGTTGGAACGTGGCGACTTAGAGATGGGCCATGCGCGCTGCTTATTGCCTTTAGATGAAGCCCAGCAATTGCAATTGGCCCGCGAGGTTGTGGCTAAAGGGTTGTCGGTACGACAAACTGAAGAATTGGTGCGCAAAGCGCAGCAAACCCCCAAACCTATCGAACCCAAGGCGGATAATGCAGACATTAATCATCTGCAAAATCGTTTGTCCGATGCCATAGGTGCGGCGGTGACGATTAAACAATCCGCCAAAGGTAAAGGTAAAATGACCATCTCGTATGCGACTTTAGACCAACTTGATGGCATTATTGCCCGCCTAGAGCCTTAGTATTGTTGAGATTTACAGCCAAACTGCCTATACTCTCGATCCTCGTGAAAATTGTAGTGGTAATTGCGGTTGTTCGAGGGTGTATTTAGACCAACAATCAATGGACACTTTAAGCTCTTATGGCGCTCAATAAAGCCCCCCATTGGTTACAAAAAACATTAATCTATCAGGCCCTTATAGTGGTACTGATTGGAGTGGGTTTATCTATAACTAACTGGATTACAGGTTTGTCTGTGATTCTTGGTGGTGCTATTTATAGCTTGCCTGCCTACTGGGCGCTGAAACGCGAATTTAAGCGAACACAGCCTACAGCAGATGCAAAGCAAACCTTGGCACAAATGTACGGCAATGAAATGCTCAAACTAGTCTTCACAATTGTGTTGTTTAGTTTAGCCTTCAGTTTGGTGAAACCACTAAACCCATTAGCCCTACTACTAGCCTTTGTGGGCTCCCATTTACTAGCAGCATTATTGCCAGTGGTTATAGATAAACAAACTTCTACGAAATCAAAGTGAGATAAAGCATGGCAAGTGGCATGAGCTCAGCTGATTATATTCAGCATCACCTGACTAACTTAACCTATGGCAACCATCCCGTTAATGGATGGAGTTTTGCTGAATCTGGCCAGCAAGCCGCAGAGATGGGCTTTATGGCCATCAACGTGGACTCAATGGGTTGGTCTGTTGGTTTAGGCATATTCTTCATCGTGTTATTTAGCCGCGTGGCTAAAAACGCAACTACTGGAGTGCCTTCTGGTACCCAAAACTTCATTGAGATGATCATTGAATTTGTGGATGACAACGTGAAGAGCGTGTTCCACCACAAAAACGCCATTATCGCGCCTATGGCACTCACCATATTCGTATGGGTGTTCTTAATGAACTTAATGGACTTGATTCCAGTTGATTGGGTGCCATCCATTGCTAGCGCCATGGGTATTCACTTCATGAAGATCGTACCTTCAACCGACTTAAACGTCACCTTGGGTATGTCCATCGCAGTGTTTGTATTAATCATCTTCTACTCTATTCAGCAAAAAGGCATTATGGGCTTCTTAGCCGAGCTTAGCCTTCAGCCGCTAGGCAAGTGGGCGCTTCCGTTCAACTTATTCCTAGAGTTGGTTGGTCTAATTGCTAAACCTATTTCATTAGCTTTGCGTTTGTTCGGTAACATGTACGCTGGCGAAATGATCTTTATTCTGATTGCACTACTACCCTTCTGGGCTCAGTGGTTGTTATCGGTGCCGTGGGCCTTGTTCCACATCCTAATCATCACTTTGCAAGCATTCATCTTTATGGTGCTGACCATTGTGTATTTGGCGATGGCTCACGACCATCATTAATCACTATCTTTTTACTTTTTATCTTTAACTACTAATCTCACTTAAACTGGAGAAACAAAATGGAAATGGCATTACTTTATATTGCTGGTGCATTGATCTTGGGCATGTCTGCCGTTGGCGCAGCTGTTGGTATCGGCGTTTTAGGCGGCAAGTTCTTGGAAGGCGCTGCGCGTCAGCCTGAATTGATCCCTTTACTACGTACACAGTTCTTCATCATGATGGGTCTAACCGACGCGGTTCCTATGATTGGTGTTGGTATCAGCCTTTACATCATGTTCGCGGTTGCCTAAGGTTATCTTTAACAACCCGAAACTGATGGAGGCCCTGCCATGAATATGAACGCTACAATCATCGGGCAGATCATTTCTTTTATTATCTTCGTGTACTTGTGCATGAAGTACGTTTGGCCACCGCTTACTGCGGCCTTGGCAGAACGTCAAAAGAAGATCGCTGAAGGTTTGGACGCTGCTGATAAAGCCGCGCGCGAACTAGAAGATGCCCAGCAGTCGGTGGAAACCGCACTGCAAGAAAGCAAAGCGCAAGCAGCTACTCTTATTGAGCAAGCTAACAAGCGCGCTAGCCAGATCGTTGATGAAGCCAAAGATACAGCACAAGCCGAAGCCGACCGCATTAAAGCGGCCGCCGCAGCTGACGTTGAACAGGAAGTAAACCGTGCCAAAGAAGCGTTACGCGCTCAAGTTGCAACTCTAGTAGTTGCTGGTGCAGAAAAAATCCTGGGCGCATCAATTGATGTAAATAACCACCAAGAGCTTGTCGATAAGTTGGCAGCCGAACTGTAAGAAAAGAGAGGTTAACGATGGCTGAATCCATTACTGTTGCCCGTCCTTACACCAAGGCCGCTTTCGAAACGGCATTGGCCCAAGGCGACTTGGGTAGCTGGTCGGAATTTTTGAACATGGCCGCGGCAGTTGTTGCGGACGATAGCTTAGCCCTAGTTCTGGATAATCCAGAATTGACGGCGGCACAAAAAGCCCAGCTAGTGACAGACGTTGTAAACGGAAGTCACCCTGTGTCCCAACAAGCACAGAATTTTCTGAACTTGTTGGCTGAAAACAAGCGCTTGTCATTGCTCCCTGAGGTTTCTAACTTATATGAAACCTTAAAGGCAAATCAAGAGCAGTCGGTAGATGTATCTATCGTCAGCGCATTTGATTTAGGCAGTGAGCAACAAGATAAACTGGCTCAAGCATTGAACGCCATGTTGTCTCGCGAAATTAACATAACTAGTACTACCGACGCGTCATTGCTCGGTGGTGTCATAGTCCACGCGGGCGACCTAGTGATTGATGGTTCCGTTAAAGGCAAACTAGGCAAATTGGCTGAGGCCATGAATGCTTAAGTGTGAGGAATAAAGCATGCAACAACTGAATCCTTCAGAGATCAGTGAAATCATCAAGAAGCGTATTGAGCAACTTGATGTATCATCTGAAGCCCAAAATGAGGGCACAATTGTTAGCGTAGCCGATGGTATCGTATTGATCCACGGCTTAGCTGACGCAATGTACGGGGAAATGATTGAATTCCCTGGTGGTGTTTACGGCATGGCCATGAACTTGGAGCGCGACTCTGTTGGCGCTGTAGTTCTTGGCGACTACGAAGATTTGGTCGAAGGCCAAACTGCTCGTTGTACTGGCCGTATCCTAGAAGTCCCTGTAGGCCCTGAATTGTTGGGTCGTGTAGTCGATGGGCTAGGCAACGCAATCGACGGCAAAGGTCCGATCAACTCTGATCTAACCGACGCTGTTGAAAAAGTAGCCCCAGGTGTAATCGAACGTAAGTCCGTAGACCAACCAGTACAAACAGGCCTTAAGGCGATTGACGCCATGGTTCCTGTAGGTCGTGGTCAGCGCGAGCTCATCATTGGTGACCGTCAGACGGGTAAGTCTGCCATCGCTATCGATGCCATCATCAACCAGAAAGACACTGGCGTTAAGTGTATCTACGTGGCCATTGGCCAGAAGCAATCTACCATTGCTAACGTAGTACGTAAGCTAGAAGAACATGGCGCCATGGCTCACACCATCGTTGTAAACGCAGGTGCTGCTGACTCAGCCGCCATGCAGTTCTTGTCGCCATACGCTGGTTGTACCATGGGTGAATACTTCCGTGACCGCGGTGAAGACGCACTGATCGTATTTGATGACTTAACCAAGCAAGCTTGGGCATACCGTCAAATCTCTTTGCTACTTCGTCGTCCTCCAGGTCGTGAAGCATATCCTGGTGACGTGTTCTATTTACACTCTCGCTTACTTGAGCGTGCATCGCGTGTAAACGCAGAATACGTAGAAGCATTCACCAATGGTGAAGTTAAAGGTAAGACCGGTTCTTTAACCGCGCTACCTATTATCGAAACCCAAGGTGGTGACGTATCGGCTTTTGTGCCGACTAACGTAATCTCTATCACCGACGGCCAGATTTTCTTGGAAACTGACTTGTTTAACGCCGGTATCCGCCCAGCCATTAACGCTGGTTTGTCTGTATCCCGTGTAGGTGGTGCAGCACAAACTAAAGTCATCAAGAAGTTGGGTGGTGGTATTCGTTTGGCTTTGGCTCAGTACCGTGAATTGGCAGCCTTCTCTCAGTTTGCATCTGACTTGGATGACGCGACTCGCGCCCAGTTAGAGCACGGTCAAAGTGTGACCGAACTGATGAAGCAGCACCAGTACTCGCCAATGAGCGTTGCCGAAATGGCAATCAGCCTATTTGCAGCTAACGAAGGTTTCCTTACAGACGTCGCCCTTAACAAGGTTGGCGACTTCGAAGCCGCTTTAATTTCTTACATGAACAGCGAGCATAGCGCCGTAATGAGCCAGGTGAATGAATCTGGTAACTTTAACGACGACATCGCCGCTTCTTTTAAGTCTGCATTAGAGCAGTTTAAGGCAACTCAAACTTGGTAGTGGCCTACGGTCTCACGTTAACTTGAGACCGTGCTATAACTAAGTCAGTTACTTAACAGAAAGGTAAGCATATGGCAGTCGGAAAAGAAATAAAGACCCAGATTGCGAGTATTAAGGGTACGCAAAAGATCACTAGCGCCATGGAAATGGTAGCGGCGTCTAAAATGCGTAAAGCACAGGAACGTATGAACCATAGCCGTCCTTACGCAGATAAAATGCGTGAAGTGATTGCTCACCTCGCACGCTCCAACCCCGAATACAAGCATTTGTATCTGCAACAGCGCGAGCTTAAGCGGGTGGGTTACATTGTGGTTTCTTCCGATCGTGGCCTGTGTGGTGGTTTAAACATTAACGTGTTTAAGAAAACCGTACAGAGCATGGCTGAACATGATCAAAACGGCATCGAAATAGACATCTGTGCCCTTGGATCTAAATCAGCAACCTTCTTTAATAACTACGGCGGTAACGTTGTATCAAGCAAGACTCAACTGGGTGACAAGGCAGAAGCTGCTGAACTCATCGGTGCAGTTAAGATCATGCTAGACAGTTATGATGAAGGACGGTTGGACGCTTTGTACGTGGTTTACAATAATTTTGTAAATACCATGACCCAAGAACCCAGCGTAGTACAACTTGTGCCCTTGCAGGCAGACCCGAATGAAGACGGCATGAGCCACCATTGGGACTACCTCTACGAGCCAGACGCCCGTGAATTACTCACAGGCCTTCTGACCCGTTACGTAGAATCTTTAGTGTATCAAGCCGTGGTAGAAAATAACGCTTGTGAACAGGCCGCACGGATGATCGCTATGAAAAGCGCCACCGATAATGCGGGTGATCTGATTGATGACCTTCAGATGATTTACAACAAGGCCCGTCAATCTGCGATTACTCAGGAAATTTCTGAGATCGTGAGTGGCGCAGCCGCCGTTTAACTTGGCTTACGAGCAACAGTTTTCGATAGAGGATAAAATTATGAGTAGCGGACGTATCGTACAGATTATCGGCGCTGTAATCGACGTGGAATTCCCACGTGATTCTGTGCCAAAAGTATATGATGCACTAACTGTAGACGCTAAGGGTACAACCTTAGAAGTTCAACAACAGTTAGGCGACGGCGTAGTACGTACTATTGCCATGGGCCAGACCGAAGGTCTAAGCCGTGGTTTAGACGTATCTAACACCGGTGGCGCCATTAAGGTGCCAGTAGGCAAAGCCACCCTAGGCCGTATCATGGACGTATTGGGTAACCCAATCGACCAGTGTGGACCTATTGGTGAAGAAGTTCGTATGCCAATTCACCGTAAGGCACCTACCTACGCAGAGCAATCTGCTAGTAATGACTTGCTAGAAACAGGCATCAAAGTTATCGACTTGGTTTGTCCTTTCGCCAAAGGCGGTAAGGTTGGACTATTCGGCGGCGCCGGCGTAGGCAAAACCGTAAACATGATGGAGCTTATCCGTAACATCGCCATCGAGCACAGTGGTTACTCTGTGTTTGCAGGTGTAGGTGAGCGTACTCGTGAAGGTAACGATTTCTACTACGAGATGAAAGAGTCCAACGTATTGGACAAAGTATCTCTCGTATACGGCCAGATGAATGAGCCTCCAGGAAACCGTCTACGTGTGGCACTAACTGGCCTGACCATGGCTGAGCAGTTCCGTGACGAAGGCAATGACGTATTGTTGTTCGTTGACAACATCTACCGTTACACCTTGGCGGGAACCGAAGTATCTGCACTATTGGGCCGTATGCCTTCTGCAGTAGGTTACCAGCCAACACTAGCCTCAGAAATGGGTGTGTTGCAGGAGCGTATTACCTCCACTAAGACTGGCTCTATCACTTCTATCCAAGCGGTATACGTACCTGCGGATGACTTGACTGACCCGTCGCCAGCAACCACCTTCTCTCACTTGGACGCTACCGTGGTATTGTCTCGTCAGATCGCAGAATTGGGCATCTACCCAGCTATCGATCCACTCGATTCAAGCTCACGTCAGCTAGACCCATTGGTGATTGGCCAAGAGCACTACGACATTGCTCGTGGCGTTCAGGGTATCCTTCAGCGCTACAAAGAGCTGAAAGACATCATTGCCATCTTGGGTATGGACGAATTGTCTGATGAAGACAAGCAAGCGGTAACGCGTGCTCGCAAGATTCAGCGTTTCTTGTCTCAGCCTTTCTTCGTAGCTGAAGTATTTACCGGATCATCAGGTAAGTACGTATCACTTAAGGACACCATTGCTGCCTTTAAGGGAATTTTAGCTGGTGAATACGACGACCTTCCAGAGCAAGCCTTCTACATGGTTGGCGGCATTGACGAAGTAGTTGAGAAAGCCAAGAGCATGTAATTGTTTGGGCTAGGGCTGTTAGCATCCGCTAACGGCTTAAGCCTAGCTTAAGAGGATAATCACATGGCTACTAGTGTAGATTGTGACATCGTAAGTGCAGAAGAATCCATCTTCGAAGGTAAGGTAGAATTTATTTCACTTACAGGTACTTTGGGTGAGTTGGGTATTTATCCAGGTCACACGCCGTTACTGAGTGAAGTTAAGCCTGGCCCTGTGCGTATGCGCAAGGAATCCGGCGAAGAAGACATATTTTATGTGTCTGGCGGTTTTGTAGAAGTTCAGCCTCACAAGGTTACCTTGATGGCTGATACCGCACTTCGTGCAGCCGACTTAAATGAAGCCGCTGCAGAAGAAGCCAGTCGCCAAGCCGAACAGGCCATGGCCGACAAAACTTCTGAGTTTGAATACTCACGTGCCGCAGGCCAATTGGCCGAAGCCGCCGCTCAACTACGTACATTGCGTCAGATCCGTCAGAAACTGGGCAAGTAAGTCGTTTATAGCGAAGCATCAAAAAGGCAGCCTAGGCTGCTTTTTTTTATGTCTGAAAAAAGCTGAACTTTTATGCTATAAACCGTCTAAACTAAACAACAGAATTACACATTGTTTCACAAGGATTGTTAATGTTGTTAGAAGTCATCATTCTTGCTGCAGGTAAAGGCACTCGCATGCGCTCAGACATGCCAAAAGTCCTACACCCGCTAGCAGGTAAACCTATGCTAGTGCATGCTGTTGAGCAAGCCCAAAAGCTTAAGCCTACTCATACTCATATTATTGTGGGCCACCGTGCAGAACAGGTAGAAGCGCAGGTTACGCCGCTCGGAGCACAGTGCGTACCTCAAAAACAGCAGCTTGGCACTGGCCATGCCGTGGCTCAAGCCATGCCTCAGGTAGATAACGACGCCACAGTACTAGTGCTCTACGGTGACGTGCCTTTGGTACCTAGCGAATTAATGCAGCAGCTGGCAGACCAAGCAGGGCAACGAGGGTTGGCAATTCTCACCGTCACCCTAGACGACTCAACTGGCTATGGCCGAATCGTGCGCAATCACCAAGGTGATATACAGGCCATTGTTGAGCACAAAGACGCCAACCCAGAACAGCGCCAAATTAAGGAAATAAATAGCGGTATACTGGCCGCGAAAGCAAGCTTGTTAAATGGCTGGTTGCCGCGTATTGAAAGTAACAATGCCCAGGGTGAAATATACCTTACAGATATTATTGCCATGGCCGTCGCAGATGGCGTGGGCATTAGCCACCTGCAACCAGAGTTTCCACAACAAGTCCAAGGCGTCAACGACCGTGTACAGCTAGCCGAGCTCGAGCGTTGGTATCAATTTCAACAAGCCACTCAGTTGCTACGAGATGGCGTTCAACTGGCCGACCCGAGCCGTTTTGACTTACGAGGCGAGCTGACTACCGGTAAAGACATTTACATTGACATCAATGCCATCATCGAAGGCAAAGTACACTTAGAAGACGGCGTTCATATTGGTCCTAATTGCCACATTAAAAACGCTTATATTGGCGCGGGGACCCAGGTATTAGCCAACAGCGTTATAGACCAAGCCCAGGTGGCTGCGTGTTGTAATATTGGCCCATTTGCACGGCTTCGCCCCGGCACCGTGCTGGAAGAAGGCGCCAAAGTTGGCAATTTTGTGGAAACTAAAAAAACCACCCTAGGTAAAGGATCTAAAGCCAACCACTTCACTTATTTAGGGGACACGGTGGTAGGTCAAAACGTTAACATTGGTGCGGGCACCATTACCTGCAACTACGACGGTGTGAATAAGTTTCAAACTATTATTAAAGACGACGTCTTTATTGGTTCTAACAGCTCCATTGTGGCCCCAGTCACTATAGGTGCTGGTGCCACAGTGGGTGCAGGCTCGACCATTACCAAAGACGTGGCCGACAATAATTTGGCCATCGCCCGCGGTAAACAACGCAACTTAGCCACTTGGGCTAAACCCGTCAAAAGTTAAACAAGGAAGACACCTATGTGCGGAATAGTAGGAGCCATTGCTCAGCGTAATATCAGCGGTATCTTAGTTGAAGGCCTAAAGCGCCTCGAGTACCGAGGGTACGACTCATCCGGCGTGGCCATCTTAAGCGACAAAGGCCTGCACCGTACCCGCCGAGTGGGCAAGGTGGCAAGTTTAGACACGGCCCTACAGTCCGAGCCATTACAAGGCGGATTGGGCATTGCCCATACCCGCTGGGCCACCCATGGCATTCCTAATGAAACCAACGCGCATCCGCACTGGTCCCACAGCAGCTTGGCCGTGGTTCACAATGGCATTATAGACAACTTTGAACTCATCAAAGCCGATCTTCTAGCCACTGGGTATGGCTTTGAAAGTGACACGGACACCGAAGTGATCGCTCACCTGATTCACCGCAATCGCCAACAAGGCATGTCACTAACAGCAGCGGTACGCGACGCGGCGGGGCGCTGTGAAGGCGCCTATGCCTTAGGTGTGGTGGACGAAACGCAACCCGATTTATTGCTCGCCGCCCGTAAAGGTAGTCCATTGGTCATTGGCTTAGGCAGTGATGAAAACTACATTGCGTCTGATCAACTAGCGCTTTTGCAAGTGACCGACCGCTTTATGTTTTTGGAAGACGGTGATATAGCAGAAATTAGCCGTACACAGGTCTCCGTGACCGACGCTAAAGGCGCAGCCGTAGAGCGCCCCAGTCATCGTTACGAACATAACGAAGAAAACACCGACAAAGGCATTTATAAGCACTACATGCTCAAAGAAATTAACGAGCAGCCCAAAGTGGTGGCCAACCTGATCTCCCAGCAAGTGGTAGATGGGCAGCTACAAAATATTCTTAGAGATAGCGACATCCAAGCCTTGTCTAAAGTCAACAATGTACAAATCATCGCTTGTGGTACGAGTTATCTAGCGGGTATGGTGGCTAAATATTGGATAGAAAGTCTAGCCGGTATTGCCTGTCAAATTGAAGTTGCGAGCGAGTACCGATATCGCCAAGCTGTGGTGCCGGAAGATACCTTGCTCATTATATTATCTCAGTCTGGAGAAACAGCCGACAGTTTAGCTGCCCTGCGCCACATTGACCGATCAAAGTTGGCCGCCAGCTTAGCCATTTGCAACGTGCCGTCGAGTAGTCTAGTGCGCGAATCAGACATGGTATTGTTAACTCAAGCAGGGCCAGAAATCAGTGTGGCGTCCACCAAGGCCTTCACCACGCAATTGATTACCTTGCTGCATGTGACTTTGTTATTAGCCAAACAACGCGGTGCCATCGACATTCAGCCCATAATAGACGCTATGCAAACCCTGCCTGGAATATTACAGCAGTGTTTGCAAATGGAAGGCCAGATTGAAGCTGTAGCCCAGCGCTTTGCTGACAAACAGCACACCTTGTTTTTGGGCCGTGGCAGTATGTACCCCATCGCCTCAGAAGGCGCTCTGAAGCTAAAAGAAATTTCCTATATCCATGCCGAGGCTTACCCCGCCGGAGAGCTTAAGCATGGCCCGCTGGCACTGGTCGATGCAGATATGCCCGTAGTAGTAGTAGCGCCCAAAGACGACATGCTCGATAAGCTAAAAGCCAACATGCAAGAAGTGCATGCACGTGGCGGAGAGCTCTTTGTATTTGCCGACGCCCATGCCAAAATGGCAGAAGACGAAGCAACCCACGTCATCGTTATGCCTGAGGTACACGAGCTATTAGCACCGGTGGTCTATGCCATTCCTATGCAGCTCTTGTCCTACCATGTGGCCATCATTAAGGGCACTGATGTGGACCAGCCTCGAAACCTGGCTAAGTCAGTGACTGTGGAGTAGTTTTTGTACTATAAGATACAGTGGCCTTGTGTTTGGGTTTGATATCAAGGCCATTTCAATAACCATTACCAATTCGGTGATTTCTGTCGCTCGTAAATCTTGTAGTGGTATAGGCCAGTTAATCATGTCTTGATAGAGCGGAGCTGTAGCTGTCAGTATTAAAGCAGCGGATACCATGCTTCTAATTAGGTGCCTCATAAAACAGTCTTCTCTTGGTGGCCGTTGCTGCCTAGCTCGATCAAAAACCGGTTGCGCTACTGTGTTTTTGAAGATTGAGCTATGACAACCCGACAGCAGCGCTGACGCAGGCAGAATAATAGCTGTGGCGCGTTCCATAATGTTATAATTGATGCAACATCGCCTATCCGTGCACTAGACGAACTAAAGGCCAGTAAGCCGGTGGTGGCTGTGTCTGCAAGGCGCAACCTCAAGGTTAAAACTCAGTGGGAAGAGCAAGGCTTAGATGACTTTTTGACTAAGCCACTTACTGAAGAAAGCTTGCTGAGCGTATTAGAACGTTATCGTTAGATACTTATTTTTAGATTGGGATATAAGCCGTGAAAAATCAAATTTATCTGAATTTCTTCTTGTTGCGTGCAACGCTGGTGCGGCTTATTCTTACACTCGGAAGCGTTGCCCTGGTGATGACGTTGTTCATTGCGATTGTCATGAATTACCAGCGCACCAGCTTTAATGTCAATGCTACCAATGCCATTAGTCAAATTAATGAAAGCCTTATAATCAACGACGCTGCCTTGTCGGGGTTTTCTAGCCTATTAAATGCTATCGGCGCCGGTAACCTTCAAGCCGCACGAGATTTTACCCAACGTATGCGTGACGCCTACCCGCATATTTATATGTTTGAGGCGTTGGTGAGCGTAGACCCAGAAAAAAAGGCAGCCCATGAGGCAAGTATGCACGCTGCGGGTTACCCAGATTATAAACTCACGCGTTACGTGTCCAAAAAAAACCCAACAGGCAAGTTGTTTAATACCATTGACGATGTGCCGATGCTCTACCCCATTTTCTTTATTGACCCATATTTGGATTCTGTAAAAGGGTTAATGGGGTTTGACATGTTATCTGCCCGTAAGATGCGTGAACCGCTATTAGCTTCTTTAGCTCATGGCGAGGCAGTGGCTTCTGAGCCATATAAATTACGCGAAGGTGGTCGTGGTTACATATTGGTTAAGGCCATCGATACCATTTCCGCTGACGGTCCCAGTTATCAAGAAGGTGGTTTGACAGTGTTACTCTTGATTAAAACGGATACCATGCTGGCGTCTGTAGTTGATATGATTCCATCTGCCAGTCTTAGTCTGATGTATGGAGAAGATCGAAAAATAGCCGCCGAAAAAATATTGCCGAACCCCGACTCAAGGCCATTAGTAGAGTTACAAACCCTCACCATAGAACATGAATTTTATGAATTCGGTCAGCCTTTTACTCTGTTGCTCGAACAAAAAACGGGTTTATATTCCAACCATCTGCAACTTATGGCCCTCATTAGTTTTTTGATTTTCGGTGGTTATGGTTTGCTTTATCGTGTCCGGTTCTCAAAATATCGTCTGCAGTTACAAAGAGATGCTGCGGTGTTAGAGTTGGCCCAGCAACACAGCCACTTAGAAACGATGGTGGCTCAGCGCACCCGCGAATTACAGCGTAAAAGCGACGAAAACAAGCGCCTGTCACAGCAACTTATTCGGGTTCAAGAAGACCAGTATCATCACATCGCCAGAGAGCTGCATGACGAGTTTGGTCAAACCTTAACGGCCATCAAAATTAATGCCCACATACTCGAAAACACCAAAACGGCAGCTGACGTGAGCATTTACGCGCAAGAGATTACCGCCCAAGCCGATGGGCTATATGAGACCATGCGAGACCTGATCCAGCGGCTGAGGCCGGAAGCTTTGGATATGTTTGGCTTAAAAGTCGCTTTAGAACAATGTCTTTTGGCATTTCACCTACATGAACAAAATGTCGAACTGCAGTTGGTGATTGATGATGCGGTTAGTGACATGGCGGAAATATACACGATAACCAGCTATCGTATAGTGCAGGAACTGGTGAATAACGCCGTTAAATATTCCCAACAAACCCAACTTAAAGTTGAGCTAGTGGTGAACGATGATGGGCTCAATATTTGTGTTGTAGATGACGGCATTGGGTTTGACCCCTTGCAGAGCAAAGCCGGCTTTGGCTTATCGAGTGTCGAAGAGCGAGTACGGTCGTTAGGCGGTTATGTAGATATAAAAACGGAGGCCAACAAGGGCGTAAATGTATGTATTCAAATCCCGCTACAGGAACTCAAAGGCAAACCTGTAAATTAAATTGAACAAGACTAGCCATTTCTGGGTGTTTTCTTTCCATCATGTTTGATATATTGAGCTAACGCCCTGCTGGGGTCAATTCAATATATGGAGAAATTGCAGTGGACCTAGGAGTCAGGTTAAAGACCATTCGTAAGCGCCAAGGACTGTCGCAACGAGAATTAGCCAAGCGTGCTGGCGTCACCAATAGCACCATTTCCATGATCGAAAAAAATACCGTAAGCCCCTCTTTTAGCTCCTTGCTGAAGGTGCTTAAAGGCTTTCCTATGGGTGTTGAAGAGTTTTTTACCACCGACTTAGTGATGAGCAACCAAGTTGTGTTTCGTGCCCATGAGCAGGCCGATATGAGTGCTCAGGGCGTGGCCATTAAGCTGATTGGCCATAGCGTCGCCGAGCGCAATGTTTCTATGCTCAGTGAAACGTATCCGCCGGGCTCAGATACCGGTGAGGAGATGATCAAATACGAAGGAGAAGAAGCTGGCATTGTGGTGGAAGGGGAGATTGAACTCACGGTCGATCATCAGACCTACCAGTTAGCCACCGGCGACGGCTATTTTTTTCGTACCCATTTACCCCATCGGTTTCGCAACCTTGGCGAAATCACCGCCAAGGTGGTAAGCGCCAACACCGGCACCCTAGCCCACTGATCGGCTGCTAAAGCATGTCACGCAAGCGGTACCAAGCCATGGCTAATACCAGTGATGGCGTTCTAAATACGGTGCCACCAGGGAAGGGTAAGTGGCGAATCCCACTAAATACATCAAACCGTTCAGCTTGCCCTGCCACTGCTTCTGCCATGAGTTGACCCGCTAGGCCCGTAGCAACAATGCCATGGCCAGAAAATCCTTGAGCAAAATACAGGTCGTCACCCACTTGACCAAAGTGGGGGCCTCGATTCATGGTGATCGCCACGTTGCCACCCCAGGCATAATCCATTTTCACATCGGCTAGTTGTGGGAATACACTAAGCATGCGTTGGCGCATGGTGTGTTTAAGATTGGCGGGCGCTAATGTCGAGTAACTCACGCGGCCACCAAATAACATGCGATAGTCGGCAGACAAACGAAAATAATCGAGTACAAAATTCATATCGGCCACCGCCATATCGTTGCTGATCAGGGCTTCGGCACGGGCTTTTCCTAAGGGTTCTGAGGCTCCAATATAAGTGCCTACCGGCATGATTTTATTGCTAATTTCAGGCACTAGCTTGCCCATATAGGCGTTGCCGCAAAATAGCACCTGTGGGGCGGTCACTTGGCCGTGCGCGGTGACACAAAGGTTGGCCTTAGACTTTCGCGTGACCTTAGTTACGGCAGAAGCGGTATAAATGGTGACCCCTGCTGCAAGCGCTGCGCGGGCCAGCCCTAAGGTGTAATTGAGCGGATGAATATGGCCCGAGTTGGCATCATACAAGCCGCCTAGGTAGCGCTCGCTGTTCATGTGTTGTTGGACTTGATCTTGGTCCCAAAGGCTAAGGCTTGGGTAGCCATAGTCTTGCTCCAAAGAGGCCTGCCATTCTTCGAGCTCAGTGACGTGGCGGGGTTTGATGGCGGCATGTAAATGACCTTGCTTTAGGTCACACTCAATTTGGTGCTGTTGCACCCGAGAGCGCAATAAGTCGATGCCTTCGATCGACATGTCCCACATGGTTTTGGCGGCCACTTTGCCAGCCGATTTTTCGATGACTGGCATGTCACAACCAAATCCAAAAATCATTTGCCCACCACTGCGTCCCGATGCACCCCACCCTACTAGGTTGGCTTCTAACACAGTCACCTTAAAGCCACGTTCGGCCAAATTGAGTGCGGCGGTAAGGCCGGTGATGCCTGCCCCAACAACACACACGTCGGCAGTTTCTGCGCCCTTTAAGCTGGGACATTGAAGCGTTTGGTTGGCGCTGGCCGCATAATAAGAATCGGTATGAGCTTGGGTCATGGGAGTGGTCCTTGGTGTACGGGCCGCTGTTAAAGCGTGCGTTGGTACCAGTCTATTTCTAAGCTACTTACCTGGCTATTAAAATCCACATATTCTTGTGTTTGTACGGCACTATACACCTTCATGAAATCGCTACCAAAATACGTTTTAGCAAACTCGCTGTGCTGGAACTTTGCATAGGCATCAACCCAATTGAGCGGCAAGCTTGGGGCCTGTTGTAGAGTGCCATTGCCCGTGGTTTGGGCACTTAGTGGCAAGTCATTGGTAAGGCCGTGTATGGTGCCAGCCAGTAGCGCCGCCATTGCAAGATACGGGTTAGCGTCTGCTCCAGCGACTCGGTGTTCAATGCGTCGGGCGTTGGCTGGCCCGTTGGGTATGCGTAGTGCCACAGTGCGGTTGTCGATACCCCATGTCGGCGCCATAGCGACAAAAAAGTCGGGCTGAAAACGGCGGTAAGAATTCACCTTTGGACATAGCAGCGCCATGGTGTCGCTCATGGTGTGCTGTAGGCCTGCCAAAGCGTTAGTCAATAACGCGTTGGGTTGGGCTTGTTGGCTGGCAAATACATTATTACCCTCTGAGTCCAATAGGCTCATGTGGATGTGCATCCCGCTACCTGCTTGGTCGGCGTAGGGTTTAGCCATAAAAGTGGCGCTAAAACCATGCTTGCGGCTCACGCTTTTGATAATGCGCTTTAACAACAAGGCTTGGTCACAGGCCAACACTGGGTCGGCCACGTGCTGCAGGTTCACCTCAAATTGCCCAGGGGCATATTCGGCCACGGCGGTGGATGCGGGGATGTTTTGTAGCTGCGCTGCGCTAATAATGTCGTCCAATAGAGCGCTGTAGTCATCTAGGTTATCCACTGCATACACTTGTGTATCAGCTTCACGCAGGCCCGTGAGTGGCGAAATAGGGGGTTGCAGCTGACCCGAATCCAGACGCTCAGTATCGGTGAGGTAAAACTCCAGTTCTACCGCCACCATTGGGGTATACCCAAGGGCTGCAAATTGGTCGCAGGTGCGATCTAATATATGCCGCGGGTTGGCAAAATAGGGCGTGCCGGGCTCTTGTTCCATGGTTAATAGACACTGTGCCATGGGTTGGCCTTGCCAGGGCACGATAGTCAGGCTATTGGCGATGGGTCGGCAGGGCTGATCACAATCACCGGTGTCAAAACCAATGCCGGTGCTTTCCACCGTGTTGCCATTAATGTCTAAGGCAAACACTGATCCGGGTAAGAATATACCGTGTTGATAGACTTTAACGAGCTCGTGAGCCGGTACGCGTTTGCCACGTAGTACACCGTGTTGATCAGGCAGCAATAGGTCCACACTCACCAAATCTGGGTGAGCGGCTAAAAATGCATTGGCTTCGCTACTAAGGGCAATTGTATGTGGCATGGTGGTGCGTCTCTCAAAAGGTATCTAATGGCGATGGTAGCAGAAGCCTCGCTGTAGACAAAGGTGGGTGTTCAATATGTTTTGATTAATTTGCCCTATTTTTAATGTTTATGGCCTTTATAAAAACCATTTATTGAGTAAATAATATTATTAATCATATATAAAACAAATAGTTATATATATTTTCAACAAAAATATAAAGCTTTAAGGGTGTTCGGAATAATTACACGTTTTTGTTGAATCCTATTTGATGTTTGTGGTATCTTCGCACTAGATTGAAGGAAAAATAAAAAGTGCTACAGTATGTCTAAACCCCTCATTGGCCTAGTGTGCGAAGTTAGCCAGGACGGCCTCCATCCTTATCACCGTGTGAGCGACAAGTACACTCGCGCAGTGGTCGATGCAATGGGCGCCGTGCCTGTGTTGATTCCCTCATTGGTGGATGCAAGTGGCGCGTTGAATTTGGATGCCGAAGCACTATTGCCGCACTTACATGGGGTGTTGTTACCGGGGGGCTACAGCAATGTAGAGCCGCATCACTATGGTGCACAAAGCCGCGCAGGTACACAACATGATGCCGCCCGAGACAGCTTGGCATTAGCGCTAATTCCTGCGGCCATACGCCAGGCAGTACCATTGTTGGCCATTTGCCGCGGTTTTCAAGAAATGAACGTGGCTTATGGAGGGTCTTTATTGCAGCATGTGCATGAGCACGGCCAATTTAATGATCATCGCGAAAATAAAACCGAGTCATTAGCCATGCAATATGGCCATAGCCATAGCATTGCCCTCGCCAAAGGCAGCCTATTGAGGCAGCTCTATGGTCAACCGCAGGCGCAGGTGAATTCGCTGCATGGCCAAGGCATAGATCGCCTAGGTGCAGGGCTACAAATCGAGGCCAAAGCTTCAGACGGCTTAATTGAAGCCTTTACTGACCCGCAAGCATCCGCCTTTAATTTGGCAGTGCAATGGCACCCAGAATACCAAGTGTGTGACGATGTATTCTATCAACGTATTTTTTCTGGTTTTGCCAGCGCCTGTAACCAGCGCCTACAAAAACAGACGCAACAGGTGACGTATGACAAGCTTCAATAGCCTCCAAAACTGGTTACACGAGCACAAAATTACCGAAGTTGAATGCATCATCAGCGACTTAACAGGCATGGCGCGGGGCAAAATAATGCCGGCCTCAAAGTTTTGTGAAGATGCGGGCATTCGGCTACCTGAGGGAGTGCTAGTGCTTACTGTGACCGGTGATTATCTAGACGATTACAGCATGATAGACGCCGCTGAAATCGACATTTTTTTGAAACCAGATGCCGACGCTGCTCACCTTCTGCCCTGGGCGAGCGAACCCACCGCGCAAATTATTCACGATTGTTACGACCAGCACGGCGAACTGGTGGATTTGGCACCACGTACGGTATTAAGAAAAGTCTTAAAACTCTATTCAGACATGGGCTTAACCCCTATTGTAGCGCCAGAAGTTGAGTTCTTTTTAACGCAAACAAACATCAACCCTGATTCTCCCTTAGAAGCGCCAATCGGCCGCAAAGGGCGCGCCGAAACGGGTCGTCAGTCCTACAGCATCGACGCAGTGAACGAATTTGATCCGTTGTTTGAAGACGTGTATGACTATTGCGAAGCGCAAAACCTAGACGTCGAAACCCTTATCCACGAAGAAGGTTTAGGGCAAATGGAAATTAACTTCCGCCATGGTGAAGCCTTGTCGCTAGCCGACCAAGTGTTCTTATTTAAACGCACATTGCGAGAAGCGGCCTTTAAGCACGACCTGTCGGCCACGTTTATGGCCAAACCCCTACAAAACCAACCTGGCAGTTCCATGCATATTCACCAAAGCATGCTGGATGCCCAAGGCAACAATATTTTTGTGGCCGAAGATGGCGGCATTAGTGATTCCCTAAGGCACTACATCGGTGGCTTGCAAAAATACACCAAAGCCGTGACTGCGCTGTTTGCTCCTAACGTCAATTCCTATCGTCGGTTTCTTAAAGACGAGTCGGCGCCGGTGAATATGCACTGGGGGTTTGATAACCGTACTGTGGGTTTGCGAGTGCCGGAAACTTCTGGACCTAATATTCGGGTAGAAAACCGCGTGGGTGGCGCCGATGCTAACCCTTACCTTGCCATGGCCGCCACCTTAGCCTGCGGTTACTTAGGCATGCAAGAACAGCTGGAGCCTAGTGCGCCCGTAGAAGGCAGTGCCTACGACAAAGGTACCCGCGAATTGCCCCGTAGCCTAACCGAAGCCTTGATTCAATTGGACCGTTGCGAACCCCTTAGAGAAATCTTTGGCGACCGCTTCGTGAGGGCCTATTTGGCCGTCAAAGAGAAAGAAAACGATAATTTTATGCAGGTCATCAGTTCTTGGGAACGTGAATACCTATTATTAAGTGTCTAACAGGAGACATCACATGAATGCACCAATTCATAACACCGAACGCCACACAGAGCACGACACTAAGGCCCTACAAGAGCTAGATAAAAACAACTATATGCATCCCTTTACCGATTCTAAAGCCATGCACGAAAAAGGTACGCGCATTGTTACTGGGGCCGACGGTTGTTACATTTTTGATTCCGAAGGCGGTAAAGTGCTGGATGGCATGGCGGGTCTTTGGTGTGTGAACATTGGTTACGGCCGTGACGAATTAGCCGACGTAGCCGCCGCACAAATGCGTCAACTACCTTACTACAATAGTTTTTTTGGCACCGCTCATCCACCGGTGATTAAACTGGCAGCACAACTTAAAAAGCTTGCTCCAGACCATATTAGCCATGTCTTCTTCACCGGCTCCGGTTCTGAATCAAACGATACTAACGTGCGTATGGTGCGCCACTATTGGCAAGCCAAGGGCCAGCCGGCTAAGCGCACCATCATCTCACGCCACAACGCCTATCATGGCAGCACCATGGCTTCTATGAGCTTAGGCGGCATGAAGGGCATGCATGAGCAAGGCGGCATCATCGATGGTGTTGAGCACATTATGCAGCCCCATTGGTACCACGAAGCGCTTGCCGGTGAAACCGAAGATGAGTTGGGTTTACGTGCTGCCCAGGCGTTAGAAACCAAAATATTAGAGCTGGGTGCAGAAAACGTGGGTGCCTTTATTGGTGAGCCGGTGCAAGGGGCAGGTGCGGTTATTGTGCCGCCCGCTACCTACTGGCCTGAAATTCAGCGTATTTGTGAAAAGTATGATTTGTTGTTGATTGCCGACGAAGTGATTACTGGTTTTGGCCGCACAGGCAACTGGTTTGCTTGCGAAACTTATGGCATCAAAGCCGACTTAATGCCTATAGCCAAAGGCTTGTCATCTGGTTACATGCCTATCGGTGGCGTGTTAATCAGCGAGCGGGTCGCCAAAGTCGTGATTGAGGGTGGTGAATTTGCCCATGGTTATACTTATTCTGGTCACCCGGTTGCCGCAGCGGTTGCCTCGGCCAACGTCAGCATTATCGAAAATGAAGGCATGGTAGAGCAAGTTCGTGACGTCACTGGACCCTACCTGCAACAACGTCTAGCCGAGCTATTGGACCACCCGTTAGTTGGACAAGTACGAGGGGTGGGTTTGATGGCTGCCATTGAATTGGTGCAAGATAAAGAAAACCACACTAACTACCCTAAAGACATAGCGATTGGTGGTATTTGCCGTGATCACGCCTTGGCCAATGGTTTGGTCATGCGTGCGGTAGGTGACAGCATGATTATTTGCCCGCCACTAATAATCAGCAAAGCAGAAATCGATGAATTGATGGATATTACCAAACGATCCCTCGATCAGACCCTAGCCCAAGTTGCGGGCTAACCTTTAAATAGCAACTCACTAAAACAATAATGGAGCCCTTTAATGCAAAAACGTAAATTAACCTTAACCACTACTCTCACTTCTCTCGCTTTAGCCACGGGCTTAATGGCGAGTGCCGCTCAGGCAGATGAAGTGCTTAACATTTTTAACTGGTCGGACTACATTGCTGACGACACGATTGCTAATTTTGAAGCCGAAACAGGCATCAAAGTTGTGTATGACATGTTTGACAGTAATGACGTGCTAGAAGCCAAACTACTCACTGGTAACTCTGGTTATGATTTGGTTGTGCCTAGTTCATCATTCATGGGTCGGCAGATTATGGCTGGTGTATTTCAACCACTAGACAAGTCTAAGCTACCCAACCTATCTAACATGGATGCCGAAATGATGGCCACCATCGCCGGTATCGACCCAGGCAACACCTACGGGGTCCCTTACATGTGGGGTACTACCGGTATTGGTTATAACCCTGCGATGGTCGAAAAGGCCCTTGGTGCTGACGCGCCAGTAGATAGTTGGGACCTAGTGCTTAAGCCAGAAAACATGGCTAAGTTAGCCAGCTGTGGCGTGCATATGCTGGACTCGGCTGATGAAATATTGCCTATCGCAATGAACTACATTGGTCTAGATCCAAACAGTAGCAACAAAGCGGACTGGGTTGCCGGTGCTGAAGTAGTAAAAGGCGTACGTGATAGTGTCACTAAGTTTCATTCTTCGAACTACATTGATGGACTTGCCAATGGCGACATCTGTGTAGCCGTAGGTTGGTCTGGTGATGTATTGATGGCGGGTGATGCGGCTGCCGAAGCTGATAATGGCGTCGTTGTAGAGTACGTTATCCCTGCTGAAGGTGCACCTCTATGGATCGACATGATGGGTATCCCTGCGGATGCTCAGAATGTTGAAAATGCGCACAAGTTTCTTGATTACCTAATGCGACCTGAAGTGACCGCAGCCATCACCAACTATGTTTGGTATGCTAATGCTAACGCTGCTGCTTCTGCCCACATTGACCAGGAAATTCTGGACCACCCAGGTATTTACCCTACCGCTGCTGCTAAGGCTGGGCTGTTTACATTCGATATCTTGCCGCCTAAGGTTACCCGTGCCGCCAACCGTGCATGGACTGATGTGCGTACTGGCAACTAAGCCAGTGTGAGCATAAGCCAGCCAGTACCTTAGTTTGGTGCTGGCTGGATATTAGTTTTTTGTAACCTCAATTTATTATCAATTCGGAGTTTTGCTATGACCGACACTGCGTCTAGCCCGATGCTGGAAATACGTCATGTAACCAAGCGCTTTGGTCAACTTAGTGCGGTTAAAGATGTTAATTTGGCCATCAATAAGGGCGAGATCTTTGCTTTGTTAGGGGGCTCTGGATGTGGAAAAACCACTCTGCTGCGGATGATGGCTGGCTTCGAAACGCCAACCGAAGGTGCGGTGTTGATTGATGGCCAAGACGTCTCTAACGTTCCGCCCTACAAACGGCAGGTTAACATGATGTTTCAATCCTACGCCTTGTTCCCACACCTTACCGTGGAACAAAATGTGGCGTTTGGTTTAAAGCAAGACAAACTGCCCAAAGCCGAAATTGAAGCTCAAGTCCATAACATGCTAGGGCTTGTGCATATGAACGAATTTGCTAAGCGCAAACCCAACCAACTGTCTGGTGGCCAACGCCAGCGCGTTGCGCTAGCCCGATCCTTGGCCAAAAAGCCAAAAGTATTGCTGTTAGATGAGCCCATGGGGGCTTTGGACAAGAAGCTTCGTAGCCAGATGCAGCTCGAAGTGGTCGATATTATCGAGTCTGTTGGTGTAACCTGCGTTATGGTAACCCATGACCAAGAAGAAGCCATGACCATGGCGGATCGCGTGAGTGTCATGCATGACGGAGAAATCATGCAAATCGGTACTCCTAGCGAAATATATGAGTTTCCGAATAGTCGCCACACGGCCGAATTTATTGGCTCTGTGAATATCTTTGATGCCGCTGTGCAGCACGTGAGCCCACAACTGAGCCAGCTCAGCTGCGCAGATTTGGCCTGTACTCTGAACGTAGAGGGTGGCATTAACGCCATCGAAGGGGCTCTTGTAGGTGTGGCCGTACGTCCAGAAAAGATCCTTATGTCACGCCAGCAGCCACAACAGATTAACAACTGGGCCAAAGGTAGCGTGCAGGATATCGCTTATTTGGGCGGCCACTCTGTGTACCACGTAGAGTTGGATTCTGGCAAAGTAGTGATGGCAACCACCACCAACACAGACCGCCATGAACAACGGCTCACCTGGAAAGACGAGGTATATTTACACTGGCCTGCGTCCAGTGCAGTGGTGTTGTACCAATGAAAAAATTAGGTGTTAGAAGCGTTATTGCCGTGCCCTATATATGGTTATTGATGTTCTTTCTTGTGCCCTTTCTGATTGTGTTTAAAATTAGTTTTTCGGAAATGCAGTACTCTATTCCACCTTATACTGATTTGGTGAGCTGGGCGGATGAAGTTCTGACCATTAATCTTAATTTAGGTACCTATGCCTACCTAATCAATGATGACCTGTATATTCGGGCTTACATGAGCTCTGTACGTATCGCTTTCTTTGCAACTGTGTGTGCGTTGTTGGTCGGATATCCCATTGCTTATGCCATTGCGCGCGCCGATACGGCAACCCGTAACGCCCTGTTGATGTTAGTGATGTTGCCTTCGTGGACCTCGTTTTTGATTCGGATATACGCTTGGGTGGGTATCCTAAAAAACAATGGTTTGATCAATAATGGCTTAATGGGTATAGGTATCATTGACGAGCCTATTGCCATGCTGAATACAGAATTTGCGGTTTATTTAGGCATTGTTTACGCCTACCTGCCGTTTATGGTGTTGCCGATCTATACCAATTTGGTAAAGCTGGATAATTCTCTACTGGAAGCGTCCGCAGACCTGGGCTGTTCGCCATTCAAAACGTTTATGAGGGTGACTCTACCGCTGTCCAAAGCGGGCATTATTGCCGGCTGCATGTTGGTCTTTATTCCTTCAGTCGGCGAGTTTGTGATTCCCGAAATGCTGGGTGGCGCAGAAACGCTGATGATAGGTAAGGTTTTGTGGCAAGAGTTCTTTAACAACCGCGATTGGCCCGTGGCGTCAGCTGTTGCTATCGTGATGTTGTTATTACTGTTGGTGCCAATTACCTTTTTCCACCGCTATCAAGCCCGCGAATTGGAGTCCTAGCCATGCAAACAGGCAAACTGTCTAATTGGTCGAAGTGGTTTCTGAGTTTAGGCTTCTTTTTCCTCTATGCTCCCATCGTCATTTTGGTAATTTTCTCTTTCAACAAGTCAGAGCTGGTGACCGTTTGGGCTGGCTTCTCGTTCAAATGGTATGGCGAACTGTTCCGCGACCCGCAGATGTTAGGTGCGGCTTGGATCAGCCTTAAGATTGCCGTGTTAGCCGCGTCGGCAGCCGTGGTATTGGGCACAATGGCCTCTATAGTGATGGTGCGTATGGGGGCTTTCAAAGGTAAAACCGCCTTTACCAGCATGATCACAGCACCGCTAGTGATGCCAGAAGTGATAACCGGTTTGTCTTTGCTATTGTTGTTTGTGGCCATGGGGCAAACATTGGGCTGGCCGGGTCAGCGCGGCATGTTGACCATATGGATTGCCCACGTCACCTTCTGTACGGCCTTTGTGGCTGTGGTGATTAGCTCACGGTTGCAAGAGTTAGACGAATCTATAGAAGAGGCTGCTCAAGACTTAGGCGCACCCCCATGGAAGGTGTTCTTTTTGGTGACTTTACCTATCATTGCGCCTGCATTGATCTCGGGTTGGTTGCTCGCTTTTACCCTGTCCCTCGATGATTTGGTGATTGCCAGCTTTGTATCTGGCCCTGGCGCGACGACTTTGCCGATGCAAGTGTTCTCGAGCGTGCGTATGGGCATGAGCCCACAGATCAACGCATTAGCAACAATTATTATCGGCCTAGCTTCGGTTGCGGTATTGATCGCTTGGTGGTTCGCTCGGCGAGAAGGCATGAGATCAGTAAAGATTTAAGGCAACTGATTTTGATGCTTTAGCTTAAACCAAGGGCCGGTAGTCTTATGGTAAAACAAACCCCGCTGTCATTAGCCAAGTTATGGTGGCGGATTTGCCCTTGGTGATAGCGCACAATGCTGCGCACCACATACAAACCCAAACCAAAGTGGCTCTCGTCGGCTGGGCTTGCTTTGGTCCTATGGCTCACCATGGAGTTGAAAAGCTGTCGTTGGTAGCTGGCGTCAATGGGTGGGCCAAAGTTGGACACCTTTATATCTATCCAGCCCAGACTCACTCTAAGTTCAACTAGGGTGTGTGTGGTTGGATGCCGAAAGTCTCGGGCATTGTCCAGTAGCTTGTCTAATAGCTGCTCTATCCTGTAATCGACCGCATTAATCATGACCGCTTTTGTTGGCCCTTTATAGTCCACTAAGCCGCCGTCTATCTGGTCTTGATAGGCGCAATAGCTCCACACTAGATGGGCCACATCAAAGGACTCTTTAATATCTTGGGTGAGGGCTTGCTCCAGATTAGCGGCATCGGCCAGTTTAGAAAGGATACCATCAATACGATGAATGCCCCGCTGGGCCATGGCTAAATAAGCCTTCACTTCATCCGATAAGGGCACTTGGGCCATGTTCCCCAAGGACGTAGCAATAGCATTGAGGGGGTTGTTAATTTCATGGCTCAGGGTGCGAGGCATTTGTGAAAGAAAGGCCTGATGTTGATGTAGTTGCGCCACCACTAGGTTGAGGCTGCGGGCTAGGTCGCCCAGTTCATCTGTCTGGTTAATTTCGTGCACGATGGCATCGGTTTGTAGGCGCCCTTGTGGGTCAACCAGCTGCTTAGCTTCTTGCCCAAGCCGACGGATGCGGTAAGCTAATCGCCAAAACACCAAGAACAACAACAGCAATATCAGCAACATGCTACCTAAACTAAGGCTGGCTATATTTTGCATGGCTTGGCGTTGCCAGGCCAGCAACTGTGCGGTGGATTGCTGCACTAATACCAAACCCAAAACGTTGCCCTGTGAATCGAATATGGGTTTGGCGGTGGCCTGAATTGGCAGGCTAGTCTGGCTGGCCCACTGGTTAGTCACTGTCACACCACTGACTGCTAAGTTAAGCAGCGCAGCCTGAGCACGGTTTGGATCTTTGGTATGGGGGTCATCAAGCTGCAAGAGTTGTGTGAACGCAAGGTCCACAAGCCCCTCAAAGACACCATCAATTGACCATTGCCAAGGCTGATCGTGCATCGCAATACTAGAGCCGACTTTGGCTAAGCGGTTAAGTTGGCGGTCGTATAATGCGATCTCAACGCCCACGTTGGCATGCCCTGAAAGTAAACGCATGGCAAGGTTAGATTCGGTGTTGAGGGCGCTGAAGCCTCCTTTCTCTGGGCCATCCAAAATAATTCGCTGTAGGTCTATGGCATCGGTCTGTGGGTTTTGATCGGCGTCCGCTAAGCCGAGGTAAATTTGCTGTTTGGGCCCCAATAGCGCCGAGGGTAAAACGAATTCAACCTGATAACCGGTTGCCGTATCGTATAAGTAGGCCTTTACGGCAGGGCCAAAGAATGCACCACTAACCGTAGCACCGTCATCAGCAATTTCAACGGCCATAGCACCTGCATCTTGCACTAACAATTGTAAGGCTACCCTCTGTTGAGACTTGTTGATGTAGCTTAATTCAATATGATCATAAGCGTTTTTGTTGTTGATTTTGTTGTGAGGCACGCGGTGTTGGTCTTTGACCTGTATGGCACCGAATAAATTTGGACCGTATTCAGCCAGCACAACAGTCATGGACGGTGGATCGGCTAGTGTCTGCCCGTGGTCGCTGGCGTGATAATCGGAGGCAAAGTTTAAGGTAGCGCCCCAATCTTGGATGTTGCCGTCTATTTTAGGTTGCTGGTCGAGTTGGAATTTAGTGAGCAACGCCTGACGTTGGCTTAATTCTGGGATCTGTTTCAGAAGTTGGTGTTGGCCCGCAAAAAGATTGCTAACACTTTGAGCAATTTGCTCTTGGGCGACCACTTGGCTGTGCCTAAAGAAACCCCTAGTTTCTTCCACAAAACGATACCCCATGTAAGGTATGCTTAATAGCACCAGCACAAACAGACTAATTTGGGAGCGTAAGCCAATGCGTAATAATTTACTCACGCCAGCGATAACCTTGCCCATATTCAGCCCTAATCGCAGCGAAGGTTGGGTCTAAGCGCAGGAGTTTTCGTTTTATGTTACTAATATGAGTGCTCACCGTATTGTTGGCCACCACTCCGCCCAATGTGGCGGCGGCTAGCCCTTGGTAGGTGTTAATGGTATTCGGGTGCTTGCTCAGCGCTTCGAGAAGTTTGAATTCTGTGACAGTAATGTCAGCGACTCTTTGGCCACCCCAGTGAACCGTATGGCGGTTTATATCGATGCGTAATTGGCCACGAGTGACGACCTTTTCGGCTTCGAACTTAGGGTTGTTTTTGGTCAATCTCAACAGGGATTCAACTTTAGCTACAAAGTAGTCAATACTAATGGGTTTCGGTTGGTAGTCCCATGCTCCCATACGTAATCCAGATACCGTATCGATGTCGCCAACGCGTTCGGTTAAAAATAACACTGGCAGGTCGGGGTATTGGCGGCAAAGTTGGCTGTATAAATCAAAACCAGCGTCGTATTCTTGGTCTAGAATGATGTCTAGTACCAATAAGTCTGGGCGCGTTAGGCTCAGACCATCTAAGGCCGCTTGTTTGGTGGCAAAGGACTGCACTTTGATAAAGCGTTTTTCCAATGCAGTACAATAATTGACGCGCTGGTCCGTGTCGTCTTCGACAATAGCGACTAAGGCGTTAGCAGTCATGACAAATTCCCAAGGGTTGGCACCCAGTCCATAAGCACCCTAAGTTAGCACAGGCGGGTGGGGTGCGCTAACCTATCGCTGCTGCGGGATTCAATCTCCATCACATTTCCATAATCGGCGTATTTATATGCACAGCCGCCATGTACCTTGACCCCAGCCACGCAGGCCTTTATAAAGAGTGTCGGCCTTATACTTCGATTACTTTAGGAATGACTCATGTCTGCTACCCTTACCGATGCTCATCAACAAGACTTGGCGTTTGCCGAAGAAGATCGCCACGGGCTGTATAAAACCTTATTTAATCGACGTGACGTGCGTAGCCAGTTTAAGCCAGACCCAGTACCCGATGATGTGTTGGCGCGCGTTTTGTACGCCGCGCACCATGCCCCTTCCGTGGGTTTTATGCAGCCATGGAATTTTACCCTAGTTAAAGATGAGGCGACGAAACAGCAGGTCCATCAGTTGTATCAACATGCCAACGCTGCAGCGGCCAATGAGTTTGAAGACGAGCGGCAACAGCAATATCGGCAACTCAAATTGGCAGGCATCCTTGAAGCGCCACTCAATATATGTATTACCTGCGACCGAGAGCGCGCGGGCCCGGTGGTGTTGGGCCGCCAACAAATGCCAGAAATGGATTTATTTAGTAGCGTGTGTGCTGTACAAAACTTGTGGCTCGCTGCCCGTGCCGAAGGCCTTGGGGTGGGCTGGGTCAGCATAATGGACCCCAATGAGCTGAAGAAGGTGTTGGGTATTCCTGCAGCAATAGTGCCTATTGCATATTTGTGTGTGGGCTATGTGGATCACTTTTTATCAACCCCAGAATTAGCCAATAAAGGCTGGCGCCAGCGTCTGCCGTTGGGGGATTTGGTCTATACCAACAAATGGGGTGCAGGGGCCGAAGACGAGTTATTACAATCTTTTGAAGAACAGGCAGAATTTCCATATCAGTTCTGATCGGTTTTTTTGCAGGGCTACATTGCAAATGCTAGTATTTTCTAGATTATTGTAATTTGGCCGCAAAATAAGGGCGCGCATGAACTTAAAACAAAAACTAGTTGCCTTGACCTTGTTGGTTGGCATTGTACCGGCCTTAATCATTGGTTTGGTGAGCTTGGAAAGTAGCCGCGCTACGTTAGAGAAACAAGTTTTTGAACAGCTACAAGTGCAGCGGAACATTAAAGTCCATCAAATTCAGCAACATTTCAAGAATGCGCACAATGGTATAGAAACTTTAGCCGACAACCTATCGCTATTGATCGAAAAACAGGGCTTGGAAACGGCGATATTCGATCTAGACCAGCGTGGGCAGAGCATGTTTAGCCGTTACACGAAGCGTAATGGCTATTACGATCTGTTCTTGCTCGACCCACAAGGCTATTGTTTCTTCAGCGTCGCCTGGAAGGCAGACTACAAAACCAACTTAGTGTCTGGCCCTTATAAGGACTCTGGCTTAGGTCAAGTGGTTCAAAATGTCATAGCCGATCAAGAGTACCACATGACTGACGTAGCGCCCTACGCCCCACGTAATGGCGCATCCGCTGTCTTTATCGCCGTACCGGTTATAGTCCAGGGAGACATGGTTATGGTTTTGGCCATGCAGATTCCTTTTGCAGGCATTGACCACATCATTGCAGAACCTAGTGGTATGGGTGAAATCGGCGACACCTATCTTGTGACAGGGGGCTTGTTGGCGGGCTCCGACTCATTGCTCGGCAGTACAGGTAGCCAAAGCATTTTCGACCACAGTGGTAATCCGGTGTTATCTTCTTACTCATTGGTTTCACTAACTGATGGTGTGCAGTGGACTATTGTGTCTGAAATAGGTGCGGAGGAGGCTTTTGCACCTATTGCTAAGCTACAGTCGATGCTGTTGACCATTACCGGTGCGGGGGCTGTGTTTCTCGTTTTATTGGCACTTTCTTTTGCCGAAACGGTTCGTTTTAGTCACCGTGGCAGCATTCAGTTAGTCGATAACCTTGGTGATAGCAAGGGTGTGACCAATAACTCAGTAGACGGTGCCGAAGCCGATGTGCGTGCTATGGGCGACGAGCTTGCATATGTCAGTCGCAGCATTACAGAAATTATTGCCGTGATCGACGACCTTGCGTTTCAAGCTAATCTGGCAGCCTCTAACGACTCAGATAAAGCCACTAGAGTGGGTGGCCATGGTGCAGTAGCATCAGAGGAGGTCCGCGCTTTAGCGCAACGTGCAGCAGATGCGTTAGCAGATAAGACCGCAGAATTGAACCAGCTAATGCAGTTCTTTAAGTTAGAGGAGCATGGTCAAGCATCCACGCTAGCCAAGCCTAAACCCATGCCAGAACACCAAGACATTAAGAACTTGGTGTCTGACTTGCGTTCTTGATGCCTATTTGGTGATAATTTCTGGCCCCATAAAGTAAGTGGGCAAGAAGGTTGATAGTGCCGGAATGTAAGTCACCATAATCAGGAATACAAACAGGATGGCTAGCCACGGCGTGGCGGCCTTCACCACCCGCATGACCGACATGCCGGCCACTCCCGAGGTAACAAACAGGTTGAGCCCCACCGGTGGTGTGATCATGCCTATTTCCATGTTCACTACCATGATTATTCCTAAGTGGATGGGGTCGATACCCAACTCGATCGCAATAGGGAATACCAAGGGCGCAACAATAACGATGAGGCCAGAAGGCTCCATAAATTGGCCACCAATCAGTAAGATCACGTTCACCATCACCAAGAACATAATCGGGCCAAGGCCTGCCGCAAGCATAGCTGTGGCTATGGTTTGTGGAATCTGTTCGTCGGTAAGTACGTGTTTTAGAATGAGGGCGTTGGCAATGATGAACAACAAGGTTACAGACAAACGGCCCGCCTCAAATAAGGTTTCCCGCGTGTCTTTGTGAAACCAAGCGGTAAACAAGGCTTGTGGGTGTTTGGCGAGCGACAAAGGCGCTCCGCCTGCAGTGCCTTTTAACGGTCCCATGTCTCGGTAGATATACATCGACACGATGAAGGCGTAAACCGACGCCACTGCAGCCGCCTCCGTGGGAGTGAAATAACCCCCATAAATTCCGCCAAGAATAATCACCACTAAGAACAAACCCCAGCTAGCGCCACGGGCCGCATCCAATACTTCGCTCCAGCCAGCCCACTCACCTTTAGGCATGCCCTTGTAGCGCGCATAAAAATAAATAGCCACCATGAGCATAGTACCGGCCAGCAAACCCGGTATGACGCCTGCTAAGAACATACGTCCCACCGATACATCCGTAGCGGCGGCATAAACTACCATCACGATGGAAGGTGGAATCAAGATTCCCAAGGTGCCGGCGTTACAAATAACGCCAGCGGCAAAGTCTTTGCTATAGCCAACTTTGCGCATGGCGGCGATCACAATCGACCCAATGGCGACTACAGTGGCTGGCGACGAGCCAGAAAGGGCCGCAAACATCATGCACGCAAAGACACCAGCAATGGCTAAACCACCGTGAAAGTGGCCTACACAAGCAATGGAGAAACGGATAATACGTTTAGCCACACCGCCGGTAGACATAAAGCTAGAGGCTAAGATAAAGAAGGGTATGGCGAGTAACGTATAGTGGCCTTCGAAGGCCGAAAATAAGGTTTGTGCAACCGATGCGAGGGAACTGTCGGAATACACTAACAAAAACAGAATAGAGCTTAGGCCAAGTGATACAGCGATAGGCACACCTACCAAGAGCAATAAAATAACCAAGATAAATAAATATAGGGCTTCCATGGGGGTTAATCCTTGTCTGCAGCAGCGGCGGCTTGATCAACCAAGTCTTCGGCTTCGTGGCTGGCAATAATCATATTGGCTTTGCCCTGCATCACGTCTACAGCTACCCTTAGATAGCGCCATAACAATAAGGCCATGCCAAACGGCAAGGCAAAATAGGGGATAAAGCGGGGGATCTTCTCGTAATCTTCGCCCTCGTTAAACCAGTCGCCCAAAAACTGAGCCCAGGCGGGCATCACAATGTCATTGACTTCGTAATATCCCTGGCTCAAGTAGCGACCTTTAAAACCCTCAGGCCAAATGCGACCCTCGGTGGGTGGTAAATTAGCAAATGGGGCCCAATAGTCCCAGCTGCCCTTAACTAATAATAAGGTGTAGAGTAAACAAGCACTCACGGCCAACAACGCTGCGGCCTTGCGCCAGGCTGGTGATAGGTAATTGAGAGCCACATCAACACCCAGTTGGGCCTTGATACGCACCATATAGGCGGTGCCGACGATACCCAACCAAGCAAACAAAAACACTGTGGTCTCTAGGGATTGCAGACCAAAGGTAGACAGTGGTTCTGCCCACGGGGCAAACCATTCGCTGCGCCAAAAATCCATTTCCTGCAGTTTTCTTATAACCACATTGGTAAAAGTAATCATGGTCATCAAACCGAGCAAAACGGCAATAAAATTGCGCTCGAGGCGATCTGCAATGCTAAGTTTGGACAGTGCGGGAGTGGGCATAAATACCACCTAAGATTTAATAGAGACGCCCCCAGTAAACTGGGGGCGTGAGACTAGTTAACAGCAATAATTAATATTGCGCGTTAATAGCTTGAGCAGCGTCAATGTTTTCCTGACCTACGTCATCCTTGAACTGATCCCATACAGGTAGCATGGCAGCTTTCCATTCGGCCCGTTGGGTATCTGTTAGGATATGGATGGCTTTACCAGCGTCTAGGATAGCCTGTTTGTTGGCTTCGTTTACACCAAAGGCTTTAGCGTTGCGAGACACAGTGACTTCACGCAAAATGGTTTCCAACTGGTTGCGAATATCGTTGGGTAGTCCGCCCCAGAACTCCGAAGAGGTGATTACCAAATAGTCTATTACACCGTGGTTAGACTCGGTGACACTATCCTGTACTTCAAAGAACTTCTTGCCGTATATGTTGGAATAAGTGTTTTCTTGGCCTTGAATAGTGCCAGATTGTAGAGCCTGATAAACTTCAGAGAATGACATTTTTTGTGGCACGGCACCCAGCGTTTTAAATTGGGCAACCAACACATCAGAAGCTTGTACTCTAAACTTCAAGCCGGCAGCATCAGTAGGTGCTAATAATGGCTTGGTGGCAGATAACTGCTTTAAGCCGTTGTGCCAAAATTCAAGTCCTAACAAACCGCGCCCCGTCATAGATTGCTTCATCGCTTGACCTGATGCGGAGGCTTGAAATTCGTCGATCGCGTCAATGTTTTTAAACATGAATGGCAAATCAAAAAGGCGGAATTGTTTAGTGTACTTCTCAAACTTAGATAAGGAAGGAGCGGCCAATTGTACGTCACCCATCAACAAGGCTTCAAGCACTTTACCGTCACCATATAGCGTAGAGTTTGGGTAAACTTCCAAACATACCTTGCCATCCATTTCGCTGTTTACACGAGCCGCAAGCTCGGTGGCAGCAATGCCTTTAGGGTGCTTGTCGGTGTTGGTTACGTGGCTGAACTTGATGACGATTTCGCCATCTTGACACACATCGCTAGCCTGAGCTGGGGTGGCAACTAAAGCCACAGCCATGGCGCTGGCTAGTGCGGTTTTTAAATACATCTTCATAGTGAACCTCTTTATTATTACAATTATTAGTACTAGCGTAGTTGAACTACTGAGGTTCAAAAAGCAACTTCCATGCCAAAACATAACTAATTGATAAACAATAATATATTAATTACTATTGTTTGATTGTGTGAGGCAATCTATACACCTTTGTGGCTAAGTGTGCGGAAACCCACACATATTAATCATCTAAGAAGCGATGACGGTCTAAGTTGTATTTTGTCAGCTTGTCATACAGGGTTTTACGAGCGATGCCTAAACCTTCGTAGGTGCGCTTAATAGACCCTTGTGCTTGAGATAGGGCTTCTTCGATGAGACGCTTCTCATAACACTCCATGCGTTCAGGTAAGCTGGTATTGCCGGTTTCGGTCTGCCAATTGGCGAGGGTATTCTGGTCTATTAAGGTATCGGTGAGCACAAAACGCTCGGCCACGTTAATCAGTTCTCGCACGTTACCCGGCCATGGGTGCTGCATTAAGGTATCGATAACATGCAGCGAGAGTGTTGGCTCGGCCAGGTTGAATTTTTCGCTAGCTTGGGCAGTAAAATAGCGAAACAGTAGCAATATGTCGTCATCGCGCTGGCGTAACGGCGGCAAATGCAATTCAACCACGTTGAGTCGGTAATACAGGTCTTCTCTAAATTTGCCTTCTTGGGCCAGCGCCTTAAGGTCGGCTTTGGTAGCGGCTACCACGCGGATATCGATGTCGATAGAGTTGTTGGTACCGAGGCGCTCGACCTTACGTTCCTGTAGCACACGTAATATTTTTACTGCCAGTGACAGCGGTATACTCTCGATTTCATCCAAGAATATAGTGCCTTTGTGGGCGTATTCGAATTTTCCAATACGGGCTTTTTTAGCGTCGGTAAAGGCACCTGCTTCATGGCCAAACAACTCCGCTTCCATCATTGATTCTGGCAGAGCCGCACAGTTGATGGCTACAAACGGGCCGTTGCAACGGCCGCTTTGTTCGTGCAAACGGCGAGCAGCTAGCTCTTTTCCGGTACCGGTTTCACCACAAATAAGGGTGTTAACGTCGGCTTGCGCTAAGCGGGTGATCTTTTGTTTTAGAGCAGTGATGGCGCTTGATTGGCCGATGATGGCCTCGTGATCTTGAGCCGCGATGGCGGCCTTTAGTTGCCGGTTTTCCATCACTAGTTGACGCTTGTCTAAGGCACGTTTAACGACTTCCAGCAAATGCTCACGGCGGAATGGTTTTTCAATAAAGTCGTAAGCGCCACTGCGGATTGCGCCTAAGGCCATCTGAATATCGCCATGGCCGGTGATCAATATCACTGGCAAGTCGACGTCTCGTTCTTGGAGGGCGGTCAAGAAAGCAAAGCCGTCCATATTAGGCATACGAATATCGCTGATGATAATGCCGGGCCAGGTCTCTAATAGACGAGGCAAAGCGGATTCTGCACTGGCGTATGCCGTGACCTGATAATCCGCCAACTCGAGCATTTCTACTAATGAGTTGCGGAGTTCTTCATGGTCATCGACTACACAAATGGTGGGTAAAGTCATAGGATTCTGTCGCTTTTGCTGGCGGCACGTAGGCGGATGCTAAACACCGCGCCCGTGGCAGAGTTGCGGCCGCTCAAATGGCCGCCCATGGTTTTAATGATACTGTAAGATATTGTAAGGCCTAAACCTAGACCTACACCAACATCTTTAGTACTAAAAAATGGGTCAAATAATTGCAGTAAGTGATCGTTATCAATTCCGCTGCCCGTATCGGAAAAATGGATGTCTACCGCTTTAGCATCCGTTTCACAATACACCGTTAGGCGTTTGTATTGGCTGAGTTGCATTGCATCTAAGGCGTTGCTAATCAAATTTATAAATACTTGCTCTAAACGTACGTCGTTGGCCAATACTTGAAAGCTCGACAGGTCTTCGACCACCGTTTCCACCTGTTCTTGGTTAATTCTGGTGTGTAATAAGGCGAAGGCGTTGTCTAAGGCAATTTGTGGGCAAATCCAATCGTTTTTATCATCGGTCTTGCGGCCAAAGGTTTTTAAGTGGGAGGTGATGAGACCCATTTTTTGGGCCAGGGTTTTAATTTGAGCAAGCTTATCCTGGGCTTTTTCAACTTGGCCTCGCCCTAACCACTGCTCCGCATTGTCTGCCGAGGTCAGAATAGCTGTCAGTGGCTGGTTAATTTCATGGGTCACGCTGGTCGCCAACTGTCCAAGGGTAGCGAGTTTGGCCGAATGGATAAGCTCCTGTTGGGTCTGTTTGAGCTCAAGGTTACTGGCTTGCAGCTCTTGGGTGCGTTCTTCGACACGGGTTTCAAGTAGATTTTTGGCTTGTTGTAAACGGGTTTGATTAATCTCACGTCGCACTAAAGTTTCGTTGAACTGTAGACGCCGTTGTGTCGCTAGATAGGCTAACGAAAGTGTCAACATAACCAATAAGGCCGACAAACCTGTGTTACGCCGTATCGGCAAATCAAGTTGCTTTAAATCACCATGTGCATATAAGGTCCAACCCAGATCTGGCAGGAAATGTGAGGTTTCCAATACTCGTTCGTAACCCAGTTTAGGTAACTTAACTATCTCTGCGCCTTCGATATTTCGGATGACTTCTATGGGTAGTATAGGGAATGAAGTCGTTGGGTATTTACGAGTTAGCTTAATACGCCGCTTTTGATCATTAGTTAAACGCTGGCGGCTAGTAAACAACCAAGACGCAGTGCTGGAGGCGATAACGATCTGATTTTCATCGGCAATCATCATTGGTGTGAGTTTGTTCAGCCAGTCACGTTCTAAGCGAGCCATGTTGACTTTGATTACAATGACACCAATAACAGTTCCCGAGCTACTATTAATCAAAGACTCGCTGAAATAGTAACCACGTATCCCGGCGTTTACCCCCATGGTGAAAAAGCCTCCTGAATTGCCGTCTGCAGCGTCTTGAAAAAATGGCGTATGGGCGTAATTTATACCTTCATTGTCAATATTTGTAGAGGCCAGGGTGTGCCCTTGAATGTCTAACAGAAACACTTCGTCCGAGTTGGTGGTGGCGCGAATATGCTGCAGATAATTGTGGATATGATTGCTGTTAAACAGGTTTGGACTGGAGACACTGTTTGTTAACGCGACATCCATCATCAACATTTTAGGAATAGAGCGGTATTTCTCTAACTCGCTCTCTAAGCTGTCGGCAAATAGAAGGACGTCGTTGCGTATGAGCTGATGTAGGTTCCTGTGAGCTTGATTTGTAAATACATAAAAACTGGCCAGCACCCACATCGGTAGGACGATCATCAAAGTAATGATATACAAAGATTTTATGTTGCTCTGCAGCCAACTGCGAGGCGGATAGGGGTTGTCGATTGCATGGGTCATGAAAAAAGTATACTGCAAAAATTAGACAGTTTCGCTATTTAGTTCGCTTAACCAAATTATTAATAAATAAGGTATATACCAGACAATATGGCAACCACTGCTAGCAAGGCTCCCGGCGCCTATTGCATTCCAAAACACACCCACAACCACCAACGTGTGTTGAATTACTAGACGATAATCTAGTTTAAACCATAGAATGAGGCACATGGTCACCATAAGGCCAGTGCCATTAGTCAAAGACCCGTTAATGATGCCGATGAAAAAGACAATGGCTGCCCCTGTTAGGTATCTCTTGTGGGTGTGCTCACCTTCCTCTAGAACGTCTTAACCAACGGTTCTATTTGAGAATGAAAATAAACCAATAGATATAGTTAATAACCCCAATGCAAGTTTTCCTGCTTCCTGCGGGATTAATAGTACGATATAAGCTCCAAGCAATACACCAGGTAAGCCAGCAACGAGCAATAAAATGACCAAGTCACGGTGCAGGTTCTTGCGCTTAAAGGCATAAAAAGTTGCGCCAATCTCCATCGCTACGGTGGTTACCTTATGGGTTGCCAGGGCTACTTTAAAAGGTAATCCCAGCCAGATGATGGTAGGGAGCTGGAGTAACCCCGTGCCTCCGCCCGACATAGATGAAAGTAAGTTCGAAACAAAACCAACAAAAAACAGTGTTGACGAATCAATCACTATATTTGCCTACCTCAATCAAGTTGTCATCTGGGTCGCGAAAGTAAATTGATTCAATAACGCCAACGGCTCCAGTCCGTGCTACGGGCCCCAATTCAATCACCACGCCTTTTTCTTGCAGGTGATGCATTGCTGAAGCTAAAGGAAGATGCGTAATTAAGCATATATCCGCCGACCCAGGGGTAGGGAGTTTGGCATGAGGTGTTAAAGGAGCGGCGGCTGGATGAAGGTTGATTTTTTGCTCGCCAAAACTCAATGCTGTGCGGTTGTCTCCGAATGTAATAGCCGTCATCCCCAGAACCTCACTGTAAAAACAAACGGTTTTTTAATATCCGCCACGGTCAATACTAAATGATCCAAGTGCGATATAAACATGATACGCCTCCAGTAGGCTGTTGAATGGGTTTTACTTAGTGTTTGTTAAGATTTTTCTGGCCCGGTTTAGCACCGGTTCGTCTACCATTTGGCCTCGAAATTGAAAACTATTATTGTGTTCAGCTGCTGTTTTAACTAGCGCACCAGCCCATTCTATTTGATCAGCGCTGGGGGCGAATATAGACTCAACTAAGCCAACTTGGTTTGGGTGTATACACATCATACCGCCCATGCCAGCCGCGGCTGAGTATTGGGCTGTGCGGCGTAGTTGTTCCTGATCGTTTACGGCAGGACAAAAATCCTGAGAACAACTTGTGTCAGGCACGGTATCAAAAAATTCGGCGACATGGTCGCGAGCGACGGCTTTGTCCGCTGCGCCTACAGAATCTTCGATGTCTAGGATTATAGCCCCGGCGCCTGAGGCTACCGCCTTAGCAAACCGTTGTGGGCGATTTCCAGGCACGAATAATAAACTACATACGCTGTCCAAACGGGTCATCAAATGGCCTGTTTTCTTTGTAGAGCAGAGATTTGCTCATGGGTAAACTTCAACTCGGTCAGAATGCTTGAAGTGTGTTCACCCAAGCCGGGTACTGGATCCATTCTTGGCTCAGGTCCGACGCCGCCTGGTGGTATGAGAGCAGGTATCATGCCAACGCTGGTATTGACTTGCCTCCAGCGCTCGCGGGACTTCAATTGCGGATGGGACCAAACATCGGCCATATTTCGCATCTGTGAGTTGGCAATACCCGCTTTTTCAAGGCGCTCGATCACCTGAACGGCCGACATTTGGGAAAAGCCAGAAATAACGCAGTCCGTTAACTCATTTTTGTTTTTTACACGCAAACTATTCGTGGTAAACCTGGGGTCTGTGATTAACGAGATGTCTTGTAACACGGTGGTACAAAACGATCTCCACTCGCGTTCGTTTTGAAGGCCAAAAAGAACGGTATTGCCATCGCCCGCAACAAATGGACCGTATGGGAAGATGGTGGCGTGGCTTGCGCCTGCTCTGTTAGGTGGCGCTGCGCCGTCATAGGCGTAATACAAGGGGAACCCCATCCATTCCGTCATTGCCTCGAGCATGGATACATCGATGTTGCAACCCTGCCCACTTATACCACGTTGTATTAGGGCCGCAAGAATGTTGCTGTAGGCGTACATGCCCGCCGCAATATCTGCGATAGAGATCCCCGCTTTACTAGGGCTGTCGGTAGTGCCGGTGGTGCTAATAAAGCCAGCTTCTGCCTGTATCAAAAGGTCATAGGCCTTGCGGTTTTGATAAGGGCCGCCTTCTCCATACCCAGAGACATTACATACAATCAGCCTTGGGTTTATGGTTTGTAGGTCGGTATAGCTGAGGCCCATCCGAGCGGCTGCGCCAGGCGCTAAATTTTGCACCAGCACATCAGCCTCTGTCAGTAGTTGTTGCAGTATGTCCTTACCATCGGCTTGTTTAAGGTCTAAAGTAAGGCTTTCCTTGGAGCGGTTGGCCCAGACGAAGTGGGAGGCTAAGCCGTTGACTCGTTGATCGTAGCTGCGCGCAAAGTCACCCACTAGAGGTCGCTCCACTTTAATCACACGGGCACCCAAGTCGGCCAATTGGCGCGTAGCAAAAGGAGCTGCAATGGCATGCTCTAAGCTCACCACGGTGATGCCTTCTAGCGGCAGCATTAGAAGGACCTCGGCAGTTCAAGCATGTGTTCGGCCACATAGGACAAAATGAGATTGGTTGAAATTGGTGCCACTTGGTATAGGCGTGTTTCGCGGAACTTACGCTCTACGTCATACTCGGTGGCAAAACCAAAACCACCATGAAACTGCAAGCAGGCGTTAGCGGCTTCCCAACTGGCTTTGGCGGCCAAATATTTGGCCATATTTGCTTCGCCGCCACAGGCCTGTCCAGAGTCGAATAACTCGCAGGCTCGAAAACGCATTAGATCCGCAGCTTCGAGCTCAATCTTGGCTTCAGCGATGGGGAACTGCACGCCTTGGTTCTGGCCAATTGGGCGGCCAAATACCTCTCGGTTCTTGGTGTAGTCAACCACTTTATCCAAAAACCATCGGCCGTCGCCAATACATTCAGCAGCGATCAGGGCGCGCTCGGCATTGAGCCCATCGAGAATATAACGAAAGCCATAGCCTTCTTCGCCAATTAGATTCTCAGCAGGTATTTCGAGATGGTCAAAGAACAGCTCACTGGTTTCATGATTGACCATGTTGCGAATGGGGTTGACTGTCATACCGTTGGTCATAGCGTCGGCAATATCAACGATAAAAATGGACATGCCTAACGATTTTTTCTCCGCTTGATCCAAAGGTGTGGTGCGGGCAAGCAAGATCATCAAATCTGAGTGTAATACCCGACTGATCCAAACTTTCTGACCATTAACCACATACTTGTCGCCTTTACGCACAGCGGTGGTGCGGAGTTTAGTTGTGTCAGTACCGGTGGAAGGCTCAGTCACTGCCATAGATTGAAGTCGCAACTCTCCTCTGGCTATGCCGGGCAGGTAGCGTTGTTTTTGCGCCTCTGAGCCATGTTTCAAAAGCGTGTTCATGTTGTACATCTGGCCGTGGCAGGCCGCAGCATTGCCACCCGAGCGATTAATCTCCTCCATGATCACGCTTGCTTCAGCTAAGCCTAAGCCGGAACCACCATAAGATTCAGGTATCAGCGCGGCTAACCAACCGCCCCGGGTTAGGGCGTTAACAAAGTCTTGAGGGTAGCCACGCACTTCATCTACTTGGCGGTGGTATTCGGCCGGAAACGTGGCGCAAAGAGCTTGTATCGATTCGCGAATATCTTGATAGTTATGGACCATGAAAGAGCTCACTTTGTTGTTGCTTGGGCGAGAATAGCCAGCGCACCATCACCTCGCCGCACCCAAAGTTTGATGGTTTTTCCGTCGGCACTAGGCTGGCCATGTATGGAAAACTGATCGGTTTCAAAAACTGGTGCTAGGGCGCGAAATTCAAACTCGGTTACGACCTCTTGGGGGCGCTCACTGCGCACCAGATCAAGCAGCATGGTGGCCATTAAAGGACCATGTACTACTAAGCCGTCATAGCCCTCTGTGTCGGTGCAAAACGGCTGATCGTAATGAATTCTGTGGCCGTTAAATGTGAGTGCCGAGTAGCGAAACAACATCACTGGGTCTGGTTGGATATTTCTACTAAATGCCGATTCAGTAGGTGCAGTCAGGGGTGTTGCTTGTAGGTCACTGGCACTCATTTTTGCACGATAAACGATGTCGTGCTCTTCCTCTATACAGAGTGTCGAACCGTTATGCACCTGGTGCAAAACGGTTACAAAGGCTAGTGCACCTGTGCGGCCAGTTTTTTGGGTTACAGACTTAATTGTGGATTTTTTGCTCAGCTGGTCACCAATATTCATAGGAGCGAAAAACTTCAGCCTACTTCCGGCCCACATACGTCTAGGGAGATCTATTGGTGGCAAAAACCCACCAAGCTTTAGGTGTCCATCATAGCCCTTGTCCTCTATGTTGAAGGTCTGCAAAAAATAGAGCCAGTGCCATAAATGCGGTAATGGATCACCATCTTTATACTTTGGTTCGCTGTGGTTCAACGTGGCGGCCATAGCGTTTGCGGGAAATGCAGCTATGCGCTCATGACTATTTTCTGACTTGCCTACCCACTGATCTACTTGCATGTCGCTCACTCTTTAGAGATTTGAAGCGGCTAATATTGCCATTCATTTTGAATTCTGTATATTAGTACGTAACTAATATTACGTTAGAAAATGGTTAACGCTAATGAACTTGGACTCCACCGATCTTAAACTGTTTATAAACATTGCTTCATTTGGCAATTTAACCCACGGCGCCCGTGCTACCTACTTATCCCCGCCTGCTGCGAGCACTCGTATTAAATCTATGGAATATGAAACGGGCACATCGCTGCTATATCGGAGCAATAAAGGCGTTAGTCTAACCGCCGCTGGAAAAGTAATGCTGCATCGTGCTCAACTTATACTCAGACAAATAGACTATTTAGAAGAGGAATTAACAGATACAGCCACAACTCATTTAAGAATATTTGCGAACACTACCGCGGTGACTGAGTTTTTACCCAAAATTGTTGCTCAATTCCTTGCTTTGCGTCCAGGTGTGACAGTAGATCTTCAGGAGCGCCTAAATGACGATATTGTTAGCTCTGTGGCCAATGATACCGCGGACATTGGAATTGTTTCGGGCGACATACAGAAACAGGGCCTCAGAGCGATTCGTTTTTCCACTGACCGATTAATGCTTGCCGTTGCACCAGATCATCCGCTAGCACAACGCAGTAACAGTATTAGATTAGAGCAAACACTAGAATACGAACACATAGCATTACACGACGGCAGTACGATGTTGGATTTTTTGCGGTTACAGTTTAGTCGTAGCGGCTACGATCGAACTATACGGTTTCAGGTGCGGAGTTTCGAGGCCATGTGTAAAGTCATTGAGGCAGGGGTCGGTATCGGTGTCGTACCTGAGTCTGCCGCAATAAGGCATTCGAAGACCATGAATTTAAAGCTTCTAGAGCTGGCCGACAGTTGGGCATTGAGGGATCGTAGTGTACTTGTGCGGGATGGCGAGACATTGTCTAGCTCGGTACAAACTTTAATTCACATGCTGAAATCCGCTGGTGCGGGCGGTAAGTTCTTGCAGCACGAAGGAAAAATTGAAAAAGTGCCAATGTAAATAAAGTTTACATTTTTTCGCGGTCAAGACCGTTCTTTGTATTGCATGTCGTTTTTGTCTGACATGGTAAATGGTCCATTTAGGTAAGGTATATAGGCCCTAAGGCACAATTTCCATGGCTTTAGCGAGTAAAAACATGGCGGATTTTTGTTTGACGAATATGTAACTTCATGGTTACTATGAAGGATGTGAGAAATAAGTATATTATTTGTGTGAATATATTCATATCTCCCATCGCATAGTTGATGCGCTAGTAATATTAAATAATAACAACAAACTGGAGGGAGACAATGACTCCTGAAGAAATGCAGGCAGCAATTGAAGCGTTGCAAGGGCTTAGCTCGACCAACATGGAGATTTTTTACTATTGGTGTACCGGTATCATGATTTTGATTCACGCGGGCTTTCTCATGTATGAGATGGGCGCTTCGCGAGTTAAACACTCATTGGCATCTGGCACGAAAAACATTCTCGCGTTCGCCTTTATGATTCCGACCTTCTATATGTTTGGTTGGCTCATTTACTTAGGTTTTTGGCAGGGCTTTACCTACGACCCAGTTTGGGGCGAATTTGGTTTGCCTATGTCAGCTATCATGGGGCCCAACATGGCTGACCAAGCCACAGGTGTATTCTGGGGTGCGTTCACTCTGTTTGCCTGTACTACGGCGTCAATCATGTCTGGTGCAGTGATCGAACGTATCCGTATGGCCTCGTTTGTAGTGTTAGCGGTAATCTTAGGTTCTGTAGTTTGGAACTTGGCAGCTTCTTGGGGCTGGCATCCAGCCGGTTGGTTGGTAACCGAGTGGGGTTATCATGACGCAGTTGCTTCGGGTGTGGTACATACCATCTCTGGTTTCTTCGCTTTAGGTGTATTGATTAACCTTGGCCCACGTATCGGTAAGTTCAATGCCGACGGTAGTGCTAACGTTATCCGTGGCCATAGCTTGCCGATGACCATTACTGGTCTGATGTTAATCGTAGTAGGTTTCTTCGGTTTCATTGGCGCATGTGTACTGTATAACTACGGTGTGAATGGCGGTTGGGTGAACATCTACGGTGGTCCAACAACCCTTTCGGCTTATTCGTTTAACACCTTAATGTCGGTCGCTGGTGGTATGATCGGTTGTTACGCTTGTACTCGTGATCCTTTCTGGATGATGTCTGGTGCCTTGTGTGGCATTATATCTGCCGCTGCTGGCCTTGACTTGTGGTATCCACCACTGGCCTTTGCTATCGGTTTCGCAGGTGGTTATATAGGCCCTTGGGCGGCTAAGCAAATCGAAAAGATGGGCATCGACGACGCCGTAGGCGCAGTTGCTGTGCACGGTGTGTGTGGTGTTTGGGGTTTATTGGCTGTTGGTATCTTCTTAGGCGGTTACCCAGGCTTTAGTTCTTGGGACGGCTTTGACATTCCATCTATCAACATGACAGGCCAACTCGTTGGCGCTGCTGTGATGATTGCGACAGGTTTCATTCCTGGTTATGTATTGTCTTGGTTGTTTAACAAGGCAGGCATTCTTCGCGCTGGTGACGGCGTACAACGTGACGGTATGGATCACGAGTTGGAAGGTGTTGCTTACCCAGAAGAGATTCGCTCTCACTAAGGGTTATGTTCAAGCTAAGCTATGCCTATAGGGCTTATGGCTTAGCTTGAACCCCATAACAATAAGAGGATTGTATAATGATTAATTCATCACCAATTACTAGCTGGGAAGGTGCGGAAGCGATTTTCACCTTCGCCGACAGCCCAATGGGTATGGCGGTATGCTTTTGGGTTATGACAGCCATGCTAATAGTGCCACTTATCGTGTCCTATAACGCAGAAGAAAAAGCAGAGATCGAGCATCAGTAGTTGATGCCTTTGTTACTAGGCTCAAAGCTTAGGCCTAAAAAAACCGCCAATTGGCGGTTTTGTTGTTTTAGCTTAAAGCCAAGGCTTAAACCAAATGAGCAATAGCGTCGCGCTCTTCTTCGAGCTCTTGGCGAGTTTTATCGATGTAGGCTTGGCTTGCTGCATCAATAGAAAGGCCTTGAACAATGCTGTATTCGCCATTTTGGCAAGTGACAGGGAAAGAGAACATTAGATCCTTAGGGATGCCGTAGCTGCCATCGCTAGGAATACCCATACTGGTCCAATCACCATTTTCTGTGCCCGCTGCCCAGATGCGCATGTGGTCAATGGCCGCGTTGGCTGCAGAGGCTGCAGAAGACGCGCCACGAGCCTTAATGATAGAAGCGCCACGTTGGGCGATTACTGGGATAAAGTCTGTGTCGATCCAGTTTTGGTCCACTAGGTCGGTTGCTGCTTGACCCTTGACTGTAGCGTTGGTCACGTCAGCATACATGGTTGCAGAATGATTGCCCCAAATACATAGGTTCTTAATGTCGCTTACGCCAGCGTTGGTTTGGTTGGCAAGCTGAGTTAAGGCGCGGTTGTGATCCAAGCGGGTCATGGCCGTAAACTGTGTTGGTTTAAGGCTAGGGGCGCTCTTCATAGCAATGTAAGCGTTAGTGTTGGCTGGGTTGCCTACTACAAGTACTTTAACGTCGCGGTTAGCGTTGTCGTTAATGGCCTTACCCTGTGCAGTAAAGATGTTGGCGTTAGCTTCCAATAAGTCTTTACGCTCCATGCCTGGGCCACGAGGACGTGCGCCTACAAGCAAACAATAGTGGGCATCATCAAACGCCACTGCCGCGTCATCGGTTGGCGTGATAGAGTTAATCAAGGGGAAGGCACAATCTTCAATTTCCATAACTACGCCATTAAGGGCGCCAAGGGCTGGAGTAATTTCCAACAGTTTTAGGTTAATTGGTTGGTCGCTACCTAGCATCTCGCCTTTAGCGATACGAAAAATAAGGGAATAAGAAATTTGACCGGCGGCACCGGTGATAACGACGTTTACTGGGCTCTTCATAAGATACTCCGTAGCGTGAACCCTTTGAGCGACAAAAACGAGGACAAAAGGCGTAGAAATAGACCAAATGTCGCATTGATGCGCGCCATGGTCTTAAATGAAGCGGTATTATACCTAATAATGTTTAGATTCGGTATGCGACAAAGGCCTATTGCAGTTTATACAGACTATTTCGGGAGCAAAGAAAATGCACTACGTAACAATCAACGGCGGTGGCTTGGGTGTCGTCATTAACCATGAATTAATCGACTTGCAAGCCGCCAGCACCACCTTGGGCTTGGCTTTGTCATGTGCCGACATGTGGGCTTTAATTGATGCCGGTAGTGAAGCTCAGGTGGAAATAGAAAAACTGGCAAGGCAAGCCCATCAGAGGCGCATTGCTTGTAGCGACTATGGGCCACAAAAAGTGACGTCGCCGTTACCGCATTTGCGCCGTAATGTATTTTGTATAGGTAAAAACTACGCCGATCATGCCGTTGAAATTGCTGATAAGATGGGCATTAGTGCCGATCTTCCTAAATACCCTATTGTTTTCAGCAAGGCCACCAACACCCTCATAGGGCCATTGGACACCATCCCTTTACATGATGGTATAACTCGAAAAATTGATTATGAGGGTGAGTTAGCACTAGTGATCGGTAAATCGGGCGTCAACATTACTGAGCAAGATGCTTGGCAGCATATCTTCGGTTATGCTTGTTTCAACGACGTGTCTGCAAGAGACCTGCAAAAACGCCATGGTCAATGGCACCTGGGTAAATGTTTAGACGGGTTTGGGCCGATGGGTCCCGCCATTACACCGACTTATGGCCAAGCGTTAAGCAACGACACGCGACTAACCTGCAAGGTCAATGGTGAAGTGAGGCAAGATGCCACTTTGGCACAGATGATTTTTGACATACCTACGTTAATAGCAACATTATCGGCAGGTATTAGCTTAGAAGTGGGTGACGTCATAGCAACAGGAACGCCGGCAGGCGTGGGTATGGGTTTTAATCCCATGCGCTTTTTAGAGCCGGGTGATGAAGTGGAAGTGGCCATCGATGGCACACTTCCACTCACTAACTACTTAGCAAAGGCTTAACTGTCGCCAAGGTAGCTCTCTAGGGAGTCATCCAACGCATCTTTCCATGGAGTGTGGTGCGGAGGTGCGGTTTTGCCGGTTAAGGCCGACTTATAGCCATGGTTACGGAAGGTCATGATGCCCAACTTCTTGTGTTTCTTCCACTGATAGAAGGCCTGATTACAGTCTTCTAAATCGATGGCTGGGTAGTCGGTCTTCGCCATTAACTCCATGGTGTAACGGCCTTGGAAAGCAATGGCTTCGTAGTCATCTGCACAGGCATCTTCCTTGCTACGCCAATCGTCGATATCGGCTTGCATTTCTGGCTGGGTGGGTAATGCGACGCGTCCCATCACTACATCCCTAGCGTACCAAGCTTGGGCGTCAAACATGTTGAACGTGTACCACTGATCCTGCATTCCCAGATAAAGTAGCTTAGGGTTATGCTGCCACACCACGCCGTTGTACAGGTCTACGGGGTAGAGACGGTTGTTGGTTTTTAGCTTGAGGGACTCATGCATGAATGGGAAGTGATGAACGTAACCGGTGCACAAAATGATGGCATCAATTTTCTTTGACGTGCCATCAATAAAGTAGGCGGTGGTTTCATCTACATGCTCAAGAGCGGGGACTTCCTTCCAATTGTCGGGCCAATCATAACCCATAGGTGCAGTACGATGCGCCACGGTGATGGACTTACAACCATACTTCCAACACTGCGAACCAATGTCTTCTGCCGAGTAAGAGGTGCCTAAGATGAGCACATCCTTGTCTTTAAATTCCAGTGCGTCACGGAAATCGTGGGCGTGGAGAATGCGCCCACCAAACTGATTGAATCCGGGGTACTCGGGAACGTTGGGCGTGGAGAAGTGGCCGCTAGATACAATGACGTAGTCAAACTCTTCTTCATACTGTTTGTGGTTGGGTAAGTCTTCCGCCGTGACCGTGAAAGTATCGGAGCTTTCATTGTAAGACACGTTACGAATAACGTTGGAAAAACGAATGTAGTCCCGCACATTGGCTTTTTTCACGCGGCCTTCAATGTAGTCAAACAATACAGCCCGCGGTGGAAAAGACGCAATTTCGCGGCCAAAATGTTCATCAAACGAGTAGTCTGCAAACTCTAAACCTTCTTTAGGGCCGTTAGACCAGAGGTAGCGATACATGCTGCCATGTACGGGTTCGCCGTATTGATCTACACCTGTGCGCCAAGTGTAGTTCCATAACCCTCCCCAGTTGTCTTGTTTTTCAAAACACACAATTTCTGGAATTTCCGCACCTTTCGCTTGGGCCGATTGGAAGGCTCGTAGTTGGGCTAAGCCGCTAGGGCCAGCACCGATAATAGCAACACGTTGTTTACTCATAGCACACCTTTTTTATTGATCTCTGTCAACTGAATTAGTTGATTGACCACAGGCTAGCGCAGATGCTGGGTCTTGAGTATTGTGGAATACCCGTAGTCCGCTCACAGACTGTCTTTGTGCAGAGCACAACGTACCCAAAGCACTCGCTGCGTTCATGGGGCAGGCCCACGCGGCAATCCATTGCTCTCGGGGTAGGATTACTTCACTGGGTTCGTAAAGACTCGATGCTAAGGTAGGCTTTAACCAACTCGGGCAGGGTTTTTACCGCCAGCTTAGTCATCACATTGGAACGATGAACTTCCACTGTGCGTTGACTTATGTTGAGGTTAGCAGCGATGGCTTTGTTGGCCAACCCGTCTACCACCAACTGTGCCACCTGGCGCTCCCGTGGCGTAAGACTGGCCAAGCGCTGAGTTTGGCTTGCGCGGATCTGATCTAAGGCAAAGGCTTGCTCAACTAAGCGTAATAATTGCTGCTCGTCCACGGGCTTACGTAAGTAATCTAACGCCCCATGACGCATGGCCTCCACCGCCATAGATACGGTGCCATGGCCGGTAATAAATACCAGCGGCAATTCACATCCTAAGTGATTGAGGTGCGACTGCAGTTCTAAACCATTCATTCCGGGCATACGAATGTCGGCAATAATGCAGCCTTGCAAATCACTTGAGTAGTGGTTTATAAAGTCCTCGGCGTGCTCAAAACAAAGGCTATGATAACCGTTGTAGGTGAGCCATAAGTTAATGGCGTCGCGCACGGCCTCATCGTCATCGACGATCAATACCTGGGGCTCTTGGCTGTTCATTGGGCTTGCTGGCTCGGTAGTGCCAAATTGAAGCTGAATTCGGCGCCATTTGGGCGCAGGTTACAATAATTTAGGCGGCCGCCATGGGCTTCAATAATGGCTTTACCAATGGTCAGGCCTAAACCCATACCCGCGGCATTGTCTGTGTGCTTATTAGATGCAAATGCCAAAAATAGCTTGTCGGCCATGGCTGTCTCAATACCCGTGCCCTGATCTCTAACGTAAATCCATAGCTGTTCATCGAGCACTTTGGCAGTTAATACAATGGCGCTGCCAGCGCTACACTGGTTGACTTGCATCGCCTGCATGCCATTACGCAGCAAATTTAAAATCACCTGCTGAATTTGGATCGGATCGCAGCTAATACTGGGCAGCACATGGGGCAACTGTAGTTCAATGGTATAGCGGTGAACTTGTGCCTCAATTTCGGCCAAGTATTTGATTTCTTTAAGTAGATTGATTGGATCGATGCGATCTTGCTGGTGGCTAGTCTGATAACTCATGGTTTGCATGCGCTCGATCACCGCCCCTGCACGTAATGACTGCTGAGCCAGCTTCTCGAGCACCTTTTGTAATTGTTCTTGGTTGCCCTGTTGCGCTAATAATTGGGCCGACTTACTGTACATGGCAATGGCAGTGAGCGGCTGATTGATCTCATGGGCAATGGCGGCGGTCATTTCGCCCAAGGTATTAAGCCGCTCCACATGGGCCAACTGTGCCCGTTGATCGCTGACCGTGCGCTGGGCGTCGCGTAGGCTAGTGATGTCGGTGATAAAACCCTCAAGCACGGCCGTACCATCGTCTAGCCAGCCCACTACACGGCCGCGTTCCCACACCCATTTATGTGGGCCGGTGCGGGGCACAATGCGGTATTCCACTTCAAATGGCTGCCCCTTACGGGCCGCAGATTTCACCTGACGGTCCACTTCTGCAACATCATGGCGGTGGGTAAAATCGCCCCATAACACTTGCTGGCTTTCTAACTGCTGGCTGGTGTAGCCACACAGCGCCTCGCAGCCTTCGCTGACGAAACTCATGGGCCAATGGTCTAAATTGACGCAGCGATAAGCCATGCCCGGTAAGTTTTTAAACAGAGTCTGTAAGCCGTCGTGGGCATCGTCGCTGGTGTTGGTGAGTTGTGTCATGTGGCCCATTGTAAATTTGGTGAGGGTTTGGCGTCTAGGTCTGTCGTGATTATGCGAGACAAATTTTCACGTAGCCATCGATTGGCCTGATCTTGATCGGCGCTTTTGTGCCAATAGAGGTGCAATTCCAATTGTTCCAACTCAAACGGTAGCTCCAGTATCTTAGCATCATATTGCTGGGCTAGTCGCAGCGGTACGGTTAAGGCCAAGTCGGTTCTCATGGCCACTAACGGCGCCACCATGTAATGCTGTACACGTAATTGAATGTTGCGGGTAATGCCCATTGCACTGAGGGCTAGGTCGGTATGACCTTTGCCCGTTTTGCGGCTGGAAATATGAATATGTCCCAAGCTTAAATAGCGCTCGAAAGTGAGCGGGTCCCTAGCGCAGGGATGATCCTTGCGTAACATACACACATAGCGATCCTTAATCAGCGGTCGGTGATACAGCTGAGAGTCATTGATTACAGGTGCTTCGATGGCAAGGTCTAGCGTCCCTGCGGTGAGTTCTTTGGGAACCTCTTGGCGGTTAGAGTAGTAGCTCGAAAGCTGGATATTGGGTGCAATCTGCTGTAACTGTTGTTGTAAGGAGGGCAATATTAGGGCTTCGGGTAAGTCGTTCATGCTGACTCGAAAGGCCTTTTGGGCGGTGGAGGGTTGGAATTGGTCGCCTTCTTGTACACTGGTATTTAACAGCTGCAGGGCTTCGCGCACGTGCACGATAATATTGTCGGCAACTGGGGTTGGCACCATAGCTTGAGGGGTGCGCACAAACAGTGGGTTGTTAAAGGTTTTGCGCAGCCTAGCTAAGGCATTGCTCACGGCGGGTTGGGTTATGCACAGCACCTGTGCCGCACGAGTCAAATTGCGCTCAGTGTAAATTGCATCAAAAACGATAAACAAATTCAAATCAACATTGTTCAAACGCATGGTAGATTGCCAATGGTTCGTTATTCAGATTATGAATAGGCTACCATTTCTATAATAAATTTCCAATATGTCTAAGGGTTCGATAGGCTGATGTAATTAAGCACTTGGATGAAGCACATGGCAGAACTTTTTTTGGTGCGGCACGGGCAGGCTAGCTTTGGCGCCGATGACTACGATCAGCTGTCTAGTTTGGGCGAGCAGCAGGCATTTTGGCTAGGTCAGTATTTTGCTGATCGCGATATCGAATTTGATAAAATTATTATTGGCACTCAACTGCGGCATCAACAAACTGCCGAGCACCTGTGTCGTGGCTTGGATCATGTGCAGACCTTCGATCAGCATGCCGGACTTAATGAATATGACTTTTATGCCATCACCGAGGCCATGGAACACCAATATCCACAGCTTATGTCGCACGGGAAGGGAGATAAGAGGTCTTATTATAAGGCCTTAAAACAGGCCCTAGAGCTATGGTCAAGCGATCAACTTGATGCGGTGCCCGAGACTTGGCAGAGGTTTATGGCGAGGGTGGCAGATGCCCTACAGTTTATTCAACAATCAAACGCCAAGCGGGTATTGGTCGTGAGTTCTGGAGGGCCCATCGCTGCCTTAACACATCAGGTGCTTGCGTGCCCAACGGCCACGGCGATTGAATTGAATATGCAAATTCGTAATACCAGTGTGTGCCACTATTTCTTTAATCGTGAGTCGATACGACTCGCTAGCTTTAATAACATACCGCACCTCGACCAACCTGATCGCATGGACGCAATTACATATGGTTGATGTGGGCGAACTATTTAGGGCAATAATAGCAAGGTGAATGATGACAGCTAACAAACTTACTATAGATCTAGCCAAGCTGGTGCCTTACCTGGAGTCTCAAGTCGAAGGCTTTAAAGGCCCTGTAACAGTGAAAAAATTCGCCGACGGCCAATCAAACCCCACCTATTTATTAACCGCGGCCAGCGGCGATTATGTATTGCGGGCAAAACCACCAGGGCAGTTGCTAAAATCGGCCCATGCCGTTGACCGCGAGTACCGAGTGCAACAAGCCTTGGCCACAACCGATGTGCCAGTAGCGCGGGTGTTTCACTTGTGTGAAGACGACGACGTGATTGGCTCTATGTTTTACCTCATGGATTTTGTGTCGGGGCGAATTTTTTGGGACGCGGCTCTGCCGGCCCTAACGGCCTATGAACGTGGATCATTGTTTGATGAGCTAGTTAGTGTGTTGGCGCAAATGCACAATATAAAAGTTGATGAGGTGGGCTTGCAGGAATATGGCCGCTCAAGTGGCTATTTTGAGCGTCAATTAGCGCTCTGGATTAAGCAATATCGTGCCGCAGAAACCCAGCACATTGAGGCCATGGAAAACTTGATGAATTGGCTGTCGGACAATTTACCGCAAGACGATGGTCAAGTGAGTTTAATCCATGGCGACTACCGACTCGACAATGTGATTTTCCAAGATGCCGGCACTAAAGCGTTGGCAGTATTGGACTGGGAGTTGTCTACATTAGGCCACCCACTGGCTGATTTAGCCTATTTTTGTATGTGTTTACGGCTGCCTCCCGGCGGCCTAATCAAAGGTTTGGCAGGCATAGATCGCGCTCAACTAGGCATACCGTCGGAGCCAGAAATCGTTGCACGCTATTGCCAGCTTAGGCACCTGCAAGGCATTGACCATTGGCATTTCTATTTGGCGTTTAGCTTCTTTCGTTTGGCCGCCATTTGCCAAGGGGTGATGAAGCGCGCACTAGGCGGCAACGCGTCTAGTGGCAGAGCTGCCGAAGTTGGAAAATTAACCGAGCCTTTAGCCACTATGGCAGTCGAGCTTATTACCGATGCCAACACTATAAAACAAAGGAACCCATGATGGATTTTACTTACTCTCCAAAAGTAGAGGCGCTGTGCCAACAGCTCAAGTGTTTTATGGACGACCATATTGTCCCCCGTATAGGCCAATGGCACAAGGAAGTGAACGCGGGTGTTTACCCCGTGAGTTTTATGGAAGACCTAAAGGTGCGGGCAAAAACAGAAGGTTTATGGAATTTGTTTCTACCTCACCTTAACGCGGGGGAACCAGGTACCGGCTTGTCTAATTTGGAATATGCGCCCTTAGCCGAAATTATGGGTAGTATTAGTTGGGCGTCTGAAGTGTTTAATTGTAATGCACCCGATACAGGCAACATGGAGCTACTACACATATGTGCCACAGCAGCGCAGCGTAAACAGTGGCTTGACCCTCTGCTTAACGGCAGTATTCGCTCGGCATTTGCCATGACCGAGCCCGACGTGGCTTCCTCGGATGCCACTAATATTCAGACATCCATTACCCGCGACGGTGACGACTACGTTATCAACGGGCGCAAGTGGTTTATTACTAATGCTGCGCATCCCAATTGCAAAATATTGATCCTGATGGGCAAAACGGATCCCACGGCTGAAACACATCGTCAGCAAAGTATGATTCTCGTACCCATAGATACCGCAGGCGTAGAGGTGGTGCGTAATATCAATATTATGAATCACCACTCTCCCGAGGGGCATTGCGAAATTGTATTTGGTAACGTGCGAGTGCCTGCCAGCAACTTACTAGGCGAAGAAGGAAGTGGTTTTGCATTAGCTCAGGCGCGTTTGGGGCCGGGCCGCATCCATCACTGCATGCGCTCCATTGGTGCCGCCGAATTAGCGTTAGCCATGATGACTGAGCGTGCGCAACAGCGCAAAGCCTTTGGTAAATACCTGTATGAGCAAGGCGCCGTGGCTGACGGTATTGCGAGGTCGCGCATAGAAATTGAGCAGGCTCGATTGTTAGTACTTAAAACGGCTTGGATGATTGATAGCGTAGGCGCCAAAGCTGCTTGTAAAGAAATCGCCATGATTAAGGCGCTGGTGCCTATGCTCCACACCACGGTCACCGACCGCGCCATGCAAGTGTTTGGTGCTATGGGTATAAGCCCAGATACACCATTGGCCGATCATTGGACCTGGGGCCGGGCGCTACGCTTTGCAGACGGCCCAGACGAAGTGCACCTGCGCTCCATAGCGCGTATGGAAATTAAGCAAGCACAGGCTCAATTTGGCCCAATGGCGGCCTACCTTACGCCACCTAAACGAACATAATCTGCACTCTAAACAGGAATAACAGTATGGCTATTAATCACCTCTCCCTAACGGGAAAAATTGTACTCATCACCGGCGCGTCCAGCGGTCTAGGCAAGCAGTTTGCCTTGTCGATGGCAGAAGCTGGCGCCACCGTCGTGATTGCCGCACGGCGAATGGAACGCTTACAGGCCTTGGCCGCAGACATAGAAAACAAGGGTGGCCGTGCGATGCCGGTGGCCCTAGACGTCACGGACAATGCCAACATTGAGGCCGTGCTTGACGCGGTTGAAATCCAGTTAGGTTGTGTGGATGTGCTGGTTAACAACGCCGGTATTGGCAATACGCAACCCTTTTTAGAGATGAGTGAGGTATCGTGGGACGAGATGATGGATACCAACCTAAAATCAGTCTGGAGACTATCACAAGCCTTTTCCAAACGCCTTATTAAGGCCAAAAAACCAGGCAGTATAGTCAACATCGCTTCTATCCTTGGCCTTAGGGGCGCGCCACAGTTGTGCCATTATGCAACCGCCAAGGCCGGCGTTGTACATCTGACCAAGGTATTAGCCTTAGAGTTAGCGCGCTACCAGATTCGTGTTAACGCCATTGCCCCTGGCTACTTCCTCACTGAAATGAATGAAGACGTGCTGGCAACGGAACAAGGCCAGGCCTACGTAGTTCAAAAAGTGCCTATGCGTCGGCTAGGACAAACCCATGAACTGGTAGGCCCTATGTTGTTACTGGCCAGTGACGCAGGCGCTTTTATGACCGGCGCGGTGCTCCCTGTTGATGGTGGGCATGTGGTTAATTCCTTGTAACAGTGCCTAGCGTTTGTAGCAATGACTGCTAAACTTTAGTTCATACCTAATGGATTAGGAGCTTGGATGCAATGGCAATCACACAATGGCCCGACGCCGAAAGGCCAAGGGAAAGACTGGTTAAATATGGCCCCAAAAGCTTATCAGACGCTGAGCTAGTGGCTATTTCCTTACGCACGGGTTGTGTTGGATTATCGGCGGTGGATGTGGCGCGGCAACTGCTGAGTCGGTTTGGTGGATTACACCAGTTGCTAGACGCCAATATGGACCAATTTTGCCAACAGCAAGGCATCGGCCCAACCAAGTACGTTCAGCTGCAAGCAGTGCGCGAGTTGGGTTTGAGGCTACAACAGCAACAGCTTGAAAGCTTAACCAACCTAGACACTAGCAACAAAGTGAGTACTTACTTACAATGCCAAATAGGGCATTATCAGAGAGAAGTGTTTTGCGTGTTGTTGTTAGACAATCAACACCGATTGTTAGAACTGGTGGAGTTGTTTCAAGGCACTATCGACAGCGCCAGTGTGCATCCGCGAGAGGTGGTTAAGTTGGCACTCGCCAAAAATGCCGCTGCCGTGATTTTGGCCCACAACCACCCTTCTGGAGTAGCCGAACCCAGTGCTAGTGATCGCCTAACCACACAAGCCTTGGTCGATGCCCTCGCCTTAGTTGATATTCGCATCTTGGACCATGTGGTGGTAGGCCGTCATGAGTGGGTATCGTTTGCCGACCGGGGGTTTATGTGAGCCTAATTACCTTGCTTGTGGTTGTTTAATCTGCTAAAGTCCGGCCTCCATATTTCCACCTCCAGAACTTAGGTGTGGATATGGCCGGTACGGAAAATGGCCCACTGGAGGGCTGCTCCGCCTGAGAACTGAGCACAATGCTCACTTCAACACTAAAATAGAGGAAGTTAAAATGTCCAGAGTATGTATGGTTACCGGAAAGCGCCCTGTCGCTGGTAACAATGTGTCACACGCACACAACAAAACACGTCGTCGTTTTTTACCAAACTTGCATTGGCATCGTTTTTGGGTAGAAAGCGAAAACAAATTCGTTCGCCTTCGTGTATCTTCAAAAGGTATGCGTATCATCGACAAGAAAGGTATTGATACCGTACTTGTTGACGTTCGTGCCAACGGCACTAAGGTTTAAGGAGAAGACTCATGCGCGATAAAATTAAGCTGGTTTCCAGCGCCGGTACTGGTCACTTCTACACCACTACAAAGAACAAGCGTACTATGCCTGACAAAATGGAAATGAAGAAGTACGATCCACGCGTCCGTAAGCATGTTATGTACAAAGAAGCTAAGATCAAGTAATTGGTTTTTTGCTTTACCAAGCCGGCCTCTAGCAATAGACGCCGGTTTTTTTATGCACAGGATGTACGGTATGTAGGGTTGACCCACAGCACACTCTGCGGTCACGGGGCCGGCTCTGCCGTCTTTAGTGGCTAGGATTCACCAGCGCCGTGAGTATATGGTCTTCCCAGGTGCCGGCAATATTTAGGTAGGACTTGGCATAGCCTTCTTTTGCAAAACCTAGCCGTTGTAACAGCGCTTCGCTACGAACATTATTGACCATATAAGTCGCCATAACTCGGTGAATATTAAACTCATTAAACATGTAGGCTAAACAGAGCGGCATGAACTCCTGCATTAGGCCTTGGCCTTGGCGCTGGGCATCAATGGAGTAGCCAACAAAACAGGCCTGCATGGGCCCGCGGACTATTTGAGAAAAATCGATGCTGGAGATCATTTGTTGGTTGTGTGGGCAAAACACACCTAGCTTTACTTGTTTGTCGGCATGAAACTCGCCTTCCGCTTCTAGAATACGGTCAAGCATATAGGTGTGTTGGTAAAAATCAGCGCTGCGCAACGGCTCCCATGGGGCAAAGTGCGTGCGATTGCGGTGATAGTAATCGGCCAGTTCGGCAGCATCGTTACTGCTGATAAGGCGAATAAGGCCATTAGGCGTGTTGAGTTCTGGTTTGATTGGCATGGTGTTGACTCATATTGTTATTATTATCGTCTACAGTTCATTATAGTGCAGCTAAGGCTTCTTGCAGGCTTTTTACGCCAATCACTTGCATGCCGTTTAAGTCGTTAGATTTACCCGTGGACACATTGGCAATGGGTACGATGGCGCGCTTAAAACCATGTTTAGCGGCCTCGCGGATGCGTTCTTGGCCGCTGGGTACTGGGCGTATTTCGCCCGATAAGCCCACTTCACCAAACACCACTAGGTTTTGATCTAAGGCTTGGTCACGCAGGCTAGACACAATGGCCAGTAACATGGCTAAATCCGCCCCTGTTTCGGACACGCGCACACCGCCCACCACGTTAACAAAGACGTCTTGATCGCCCGTGTGTAAGCCACCGTGGCGGTGTAATACCGCCAGCAACATGGTGAGGCGGCTTTGGTCTAGGCCCACGGCAACGCGCCTCGGGTTGTTCATGTGGCTGTCGTCCACTAAGGCTTGTAACTCCACCAATAATGGCCGAGTGCCTTCCCAAATGACCATCACTAGGCTGCCTGCTGCATTACCTTCGGCACGGGACAGGAATATGGAGCTGGGGTTTTTAACCTCTTTAAGGCCTTTCTCCATCATGGCAAATACCCCAAGCTCATTGACGGCACCAAAGCGGTTTTTATGGCCACGCAAGGTGCGGTAGCGGCTATCGTTATCACCCTCTAGCTGTAATGAACAATCAATCATGTGCTCCAACACTTTAGGCCCAGCAATGCTGCCGTCTTTAGTCACATGGCCTACAAGCAATAACACGGCATTGGATTGTTTTGCATAACGAATGAGGGCCGCAGCAGATTCGCGCACCTGCGATACACTACCCGGTGCGGAACTGATGTCGGCTAGCTGCACCACCTGAATCGAATCCACGACAATCAATTTGGGCTGAAGTTGGGCACAGGTGGCCAAAATAGCCTCGACGTCGGTTTCTGTGAGCATCTTGAGGTTGGCGGTAGGTAATTCTAAACGCTGGGCGCGCATGGCCACTTGTTGTAATGACTCTTCTCCGGTGACATAAAGGGCTGGCATTTGTTGCGCTAAGCTACACATTAATTGTAATAACAAGGTGCTTTTTCCGGCCCCAGGGTGGCCTCCAATTAAAATGGCTGAGCCTGCCACTAAACCGCCACCTAAAACGCGGTCGAGCTCGCCAATGCCGGTGCTAAAACGGGGTACCAAGGCAATATCAATGTCACTTAAATCTTGTAACTGTGCAGCTACACCAGCGTAGCCTTTGGCGGCACTGACCCGAGTGGTGGCACTGACGTGACCGCCGGTGGGCGCGATACGAATTTCCTGCAGGCTATTCCAGGTGCCACAATCACCACACTGGCCTTGCCACTTGGCATAATCGGAGCCACATTCGTTGCATACATAGGCGGTCTTGGCTTTGGCCATGATTAAATCCTAAGTGAGTGGGGGGTTAAGCGTTTAACAACAGGGCGGCGTCTTTGGCAAAATAGGTCAAAATGCCATCGGCACCGGCGCGTTTAAAGCCTAATAAAGATTCGAGCATCACGCTGTCTTTGTCTAACCAGCCATTTTGGAAAGCCGCCATGTGCATGGCGTACTCGCCACTCACTTGGTAAGCAAAGGTGGGCACTTGTAGCTCACGCTTAACGCGGCCCACAATGTCCAAATAAGGCATGCCCGGTTTAACCATCACCATGTCGGCACCTTCGGCAAGGTCTAGGGCCACTTCATGCAGCGCTTCGTCGCTGTTGGCTGGGTCCATTTGGTAGCCAAATTTATTGCTTTTGCCTAAGCTGCCAGCAGAGCCTACGGCATCTCTAAACGGGCCGTAATAAGCCGAGGCATATTTGGCGGCATAGGCCATAATACGAGTGTTGATGTGACCAGCCTGTTCAAGTGCGCTGCGAATATTGCCAATGCGGCCATCCATCATGTCCGAAGGCGCTACTACGTCGGCGCCGGCTTGGGCGTGGGATAGGGCTTGTTTGATGAGGATTTCTACGGAGATGTCATTGAGCACATAACCGGTGTCGTCAATAATGCCGTCCTGGCCATGGGTGGTAAAGGGGTCCAGCGCCACGTCGGTAATTACGCCAAGCTCTGGGCAGGCGTCTTTTACGGCTTTAACGGCGCGCTGAGCTAAGCCGTTTGGGCTGTAGGCTTGTTCGGCCATTAATGATTTGGCGGACAAGGGCGTGACTGGGAATAAGGCAATAGCAGGGATACCTAGCTGCACCAGGTGTTTGGCTTCGGCGACTAAAAGATCAATACTCAAGCGCTCTACGCCCGGCATAGAGGCAACCGCTTGGCGCTCGTTAGTGCCTTCGATGACGAACATGGGGTAGATCAGGTCGTCGGTGGTGAGCTGGTTTTCACGCATCAAACGGCGCGAAAAATCATTAAAACGCATACGGCGCATACGGCTGTTAGGAAATTGACGATGGCTAGTTTGAAAACTCATAGGTGCGCCTTGGTAAGTTATAGGGTCATTGACTCAAGTCGGTCTTGTTGCTCTAGCCACTGTTCTTCACACGCTTCGTGTTGTTCGCTGGCATGGGCTTGTTGGGACAATAAGTCTTTTAGTGTGGCCTTATTCTCGCTTTGATACAAGTTAGGTTGGGCTAATTCGGCTTCTAACAAGTCGAGTTTGGCCTGCCATGTATCGATGTCTTTTTCTAACTTAGCAATCGATTTTTTCAGGGGGCTCAGTTGTTTGCGGTGTTCTGCCTGCTGGCGTTTGAGTTCTTTGCGTTCCAAGGTTGTGAGTAACTCGTTGTTACCGGTCTGTGGTTCGGCACGTTTTGCTTCAATTTTGTTTTTCGCTTGGTCTAGGGCTAAGCTTTGCACTTGGGCTTGGTAATCCTGCAAGTCACCTTCAAATTCTTTGACTTTTCCATTGGCGACTAGCCAGTACTGGTCTACCACTTGACGCAACAGGTGGCGGTCGTGAGAGATCACCACCAATGCGCCCTCGTATGCCTGTAAGGCCATGGTAAGGGCGTGGCGTGCTTCCAAATCTAAGTGGTTAGTGGGTTCGTCCAGCAATAACAAGTTGGGTTTTTGTAAGGCAATTATAGCCAAGGCCAAGCGCACCTTTTCGCCACCAGAGAAGTGCTTTACCGGCTCAAATACGCGCTCGCCTTGCCAGCCAAAACCGCCTAAGAAGTTACGCAGCTCTTGTTCGCTGGCTTTAGGCTTAAGGCGCTGTAAGTGTAAAATGCCGTTAGCTTCTAAGTCCAAAGCTTCCAACTGATGTTGGGCAAAATAACCCACTTTTAGATGTTCACCTCGGGTGACGCTGCCAGACAAGGGGTTAAGGTCGCCCACCAAAGTTTTGATAAGGCTCGATTTACCCGCACCATTAGGGCCGAGCAAAGCATAACGCGAGTCGTGTAATAGCGTCATGTTGGCGTGCAAGATGGGTTTTTCGTAGCCAATACTCACTTGGTCTAAATCCAACAAGGTGGAGCTGGTGCGCTCAAATTCAGGAAAGCGGAAGGTAAACGGCGAATCGGCATAAGCTGGCGCAATTTTTTCCATACGCTCTAGGGCTTTAACGCGGCCTTGGGCTTGTTTGGCTTTGCTGGCTTTGGCTTTAAAGCGGCGGATAAAACTTTCGATGTGGGCGATTTCGGTTTGTTGCTTGGCGTACATCACTTGCTGTTGCGCCATCCGCTCCGCCTTTTGGCGTTCAAAAGCGGCGTAATTACCACGATAGGAGGTTAGTTTTTTATGGTCTAGGTGCACAATCACCTCAACCACCTGATCTAAAAAGTCACGGTCGTGTGATACCAACAATAAGGTGCCTTGGTATTTTTGCAACCAAGACTCAAGCCACATGGTCGCGTCTAAGTCCAAGTGGTTGGTGGGTTCGTCTAACAGTAATAAATCAGACGGGCACATGAGTGCTTGGGCAAGGTTCAAGCGCACGCGCCAACCGCCAGAAAAACTGCCCACAGGCAGCGACCAATCTTGCTCCGGAAAACCCAAACCCTGCAACAGCTGTTGCGCACGGTTAACCGCCGTATAGCCGCCAGCATGATCGTAATCGGCGTACACATGGGCCAGTGTTTTTTCATCGTGGGCGGCTTCCGCCTTAGTAATGGCCGCTTCGGCTTGGCGCAGGGCCTGATCGCCGTCGAGCACGTGTTCTAAGGTGGTTCGTGCTACACCACCCAATTCTTGCGCCATGTGCGCCATGCGCATGGTCGGCGGCCAGGTCAGCTGGCCAGAATCAAGTTGCAACTGGCCTAATAAAAGCTTAAACAAGCTGGTTTTACCGGCGCCATTTCGCCCCACTAAACCATAACGTTGGCCGGAGTGTAGGGTTAGGTCAGCGGCCTCTATGAGGGGCTGGCTGCCTCTTTGTAAGGTGATTTGGTCAAATTTAATCATGGCGGCGGATGATACCACAGGCAACAGTGGCAATCGGAATAAACAAAGGTAAAGAAATGGAAATACTTTTGCTTCGTCAATAAGTCTTATATATGCTATGCCCCACGCTAAATAGAAGCAACGTTTGGCATTAACCCATTATTAAGGAAACTCCATGAAAACCATGATTAGCCGTTTGGCTGTTACCAGTGTTATTGGCCTAGCCGCCACCCCAGCCGCCGCTGAAATTGATTTAGACAATGCCGAACAAAAAGTCAGCTACAGTTTAGGTACTTTAGTGGCTGGCCAGCTAGCTAACGATTTTGACAACCTCAACTTAGAAGCCTTTGTAGAAGGTTTTAATGCCAGTTATTTAGGTCAAAAAACCTTAGTCAATCAGCAAGAGGCGGTGTCTTCTGTGCAGGCATACCAGCAAAAAGCGGCGTCTGCTAAGTTTGAAGGCGCGTTAAATGACAGTGAAGCCTACTTGGCTGAAAATGCACAGAACGAAGGTGTTCAAGTGACGAAGACTGGCCTGCAGTACCAGATTTTGTCGGAAGGCGACGGCGCAATGCCAGCCGCAACGGATACTGTGACAGTGCACTACCATGGTACCACCATGGACGGCCAAGTGTTTGATAGCTCTGTTGATCGTGGTGAGCCCGCACAATTTCCGTTAAACGGTGTGATTGCAGGTTGGACCGAAGGCGTACAACTAATGCGTGTAGGTTCTAAGTTCAAGTTCTTTATTCACCCAGACCTAGCTTACGGCACTCAAGGTGCTGGCCAGATGATTGGGCCCAACGATGCGCTTATATTTGAAGTTGAACTGATTAAAATCGGTCAATAAGCTAGTTTTTTTGCCAAAACACTAAAATAAGTGAAAAAACAAGCAAAACTCAGAATTCTTCCTAGATCTATGCGTGTATCTTACACGTGAAGGAGCGTTGTTAGCTTAGTAGCTTGCTATTTAGGCCGACAGGGAAGGACATGGAGTCTACAGGATGTACTAGCGTCTAGGATGGACGCCTCGAATTTGGTGGGATCACCATTTAAAAAAACCGGCCTAGGCCGGTTTTTTTATGTCTGCTATTTAACGTCCGTTTATAGGAAGTTAAATACCAATACCATTACCGCAGTAAGGGCTAAAGAGCTGTGAATTACGCCCTTAACAGTAGTCAACGGACCCTGCTTACCAACAATTGCGTTAGCTTCTAATGCCGCAATAAGCACTAGCATAACGATCATTGACGTAGCGCTCCAATCAACCGCCGCCCAGCCGCCCATGCCACCGTGGCCAGAAGCCAACATACAAAATGCCATAGGAGCTGCAAACAAAACGTTGTGGCGTGAAGCCAACAAAGCTTTAGCGCCAGCTGCAGGGCCATCGCCTTCAGCCATGCCTAGAGCAATCTTTTGGTTAGGCCAGATAATTAACCAAACGTTTAAGAACATTAAGGTGCCTAACAAAGAGCCGATCCAGATGTAGTTGCTTACCGCTGAAGGTACGGTGAATAGCATGATCGCGCCTGTTAGGAAGGTGCCCATAGCGCCCCAACGGAACCACCACAGTGCACTAGGTGCTAGCTTGGCTTTAGCGTCGGCTAAGCCTTCTGCACTGGCTTGCTTAAAGTAGCCGCCTTGTACAAAGTTAAAGTAGAACAACATGCCAATCCAGGTAATGCCGAATAGCAGGTGTGACCAACGGAATAAGAATCCTAAGAATTCCATAGTGTGCCTCTCATCTGAGTTATTGTGATTAAGGGTGATGGCCGCCATTGTACAATCAAAGCTGCGGCCATTCCTAGTGTTTTTACTGATCGTCTAAGAAACGTTCAGCGTCCAATGCAGCCATACAACCGGTGCCTGCAGATGTGATAGCCTGACGGTAAATGTGGTCCATCACGTCACCGGCGGCAAATACACCTTCAATGCTGGTTTGGGTGGCGTTGCCTTGAGTGCCGCTTTGCACTTTAAGGTAGCCGTCTTTCATTTCTAGCTGACCTTCAAATAACCCAGTGTTTGGGGTGTGGCCAATGGCAATAAACACGCCATCAACGTCTAAATCTTTGGTGCTGCCATCTAAACTGCTCTTAATGCGCATGCCAGTCACGCCCATGTCGTCACCTAGTACTTCATCAAGATTCTGATTCCACTCCACCTTCACGTTGCCATTTTCTACCTTGTCCATCAGGCGGTCTGCCAAAATCTTTTCGCTGCGAAACTTTTCGCGACGGTGTACCACAGTCACTTCAGCCGCAATGTTGCTTAGGTAAAGAGCCTCTTCAACGGCGGTATTACCACCGCCAATGACGGCGACTTTTTTATTGCGGTAAAAGAAGCCATCACAAGTTGCACAAGCAGAAACACCTTTGCCTTGGAAGGCCGTTTCGCTGTCTAAACCCAAGTAACGGGCGCTGGCGCCGGTACAAATAATTAATGCATCACAGGTGTAGTGGGTGCCTTGGCCAGACAGTTTAAAAGGTCGCTCACTCAAATCGACAGCATCAATTTGGTCAAAAATAATCTCGGTTTCAAAGCGTTCAGCATGGGCTTTCATGCGCTCCATTAGCGCGGGACCTTGTAAGCCTTCTACGTCGCCAGGCCAGTTATCCACTTCGGTGGTGGTGGTGAGCTGGCCACCCATTTGCATGCCGGTAATCAACACTGGGTTTAGGTTGGCGCGGGCGGCGTAAACAGCGGCGGTGTAGCCCGCAGGGCCAGAACCTAAAATTAATAACTTGCAGTGCTTTACTTCGCTCATGGAGAGTCCTATATAATGATATGGTATGGCTAAAATATGCGCCTGACTTTAGCATAATTCAAGAGCTAGAGCAGGCAATTTATGTCATCAATCAGTGAAATACAGGGTCATCAGTATGGGTAATAAACTCGACAAAATCAGTGATGTTAAGGTGAGGTTGGATAAGTGGTTATGGGCCGCACGCTTTTTTAGAACTCGCGCCTTGGCTAAGCAGGCCATAGAAGGCGGCAAGGTGCATTATCAAGGCGTTAAAGGAAAATGTAGTCGGGTAGTGGAGTTGCATGCGCAAATGACCATTCGCCAAGGTTTTGAGGAAAAAACAATTACTGTTCAGGGCCTATCGGCCAGTCGCCGTGGAGCCCCCCAAGCCGCCTTAATGTATACCGAGACTGCGGCCAGTGAAAAAGCCCGTACTGACCTAGTGGCTGGCCGTAAAGCCATGGGCCAAACCAGCATTTCTGAAGGCCGCCCTACTAAAAAGCAACGTCGAGACCAAACGCGGTTTGAGCAAAATCAGTTATAGCTTACAATAGGCCCAGCAACAGATCATCGTTGAATCACCACCCCATAGATTAGGCCAATGACCATAATGACTAAAGACTTAATGCAGGGATTCATGTTTAGCGACATGGATATTCGCGGCGTACACCTAAGGCTAGATCAAGGTGTAGACTCCCTACTGCAACAACAAAATTACCCAGCCCCCATTACCAACTTACTGACCGAAATGTTCATCGTTTCTTGTTTACTTAGTGCAAACTTAAAGCTGCGAGGGCGCTTGAGTGTGCAGATTCGCGGTGAAGGTTCGATCAAAATGATGATGGCAGAGTGCCGCCAGACCAGTGATGATGCAGATCAGCCGTTTCGAGTGAAAGGGTTGGCTCAATTTGACGAGACCATTGACGCCACAGCCAGTTTTGTAGACTTGGCGGCACAAGGTCGCCTAATTATTACTATAGAGCCAGAGCAAGGCCAGCGCTATCAAGGCATTGTAGCGATGGACGAGACAAGTTTGGCGGGCTGTATAGAAAGCTATTTTTATCAATCGGAGCAACTGCCTACGCACATCCAGTTAGTCAGTAGTGCCCAAGGCATCGCTGGTTTTATGCTGCAGCGCCTACCCAATACCATCACCGACGAAAGCCAAGCAGATTTAGATTGGGAGTTGGTGCATGCTCTGGCCGCTACCCTCACCGCCGAGGAATTGAGCCAATTGCCGGCCGAACAAGTATTGCACCGATTATTTCACGAACAGCAAGTAAAAGTGTTTAACCCCAGGCCTGTAGAGCATCAATGTGACTGTAGCCGAGAGCGCTGTGGCATGGCAATTATGGGCTTGGGTAAGTCTGAGGTAGAAGCCATGTTACAGGAACAGGATGCTATTGTTATAGACTGTCATTTTTGTAACAGTCACTACAGTTTTGACAAAGTTGATTGCTACTTACTGCTCGAACCATCGTCAAGCGTTGAAGACGTGGGCCCCTCGATTCATTAGGCCGCGTTATTAGTGAAATCAATGGGCCCTATTTTGGCTTTTTGATCACCGTTCTGGCATAATCCAGCCTCAATTTTCGCTGCAAGGCGTAGGCCCGACGACGCTTCCATTTACATTGGCTGGAAGTTTTTCATTTTCAAAGGTATTGATACATGAACGCTGCTGATACTGGCACCACATTCACCCAACTTTCTCCTGCTAGCTTGATCCAAAAGGCCATAGCTAACGGCGAAGGTACTTTGGCCAACACTGGCGCACTTAATGTAATTACCGGTGCGCGCACAGGTCGTTCTCCGTTGGACCGTTTTGTAGTACAAGAACCTAGCACTTCAAACGACATCGAGTGGGGCGCAGTAAACCGTCCTGTTGCTCCTGAAGTATTTAATGCCTTGTGGGATCGTGTAGAAGCTTCATTAGTAGGCCAAGACAAGTATGTTGCTAGCGTCCACGTAGGTGCAGATCGCGACCATTACATCCCCATCCAAATGACCACACAAACGGCTTGGCAGAACTTGTTTGGCCAAAACCTATTCATCGTACCTACAGAATACAACCCAGTAGGCAAAGATGAATGGCAGATTTTAAACGTCGCTAACTTTGAGTGTCAGCCAGAACGTGACGGCACTAACAGCGATGGCTGTGTAATGATTAACTTTGCCGAGCGTAAAGTTATGCTTGCGGGCATGCGTTACGCCGGCGAAATGAAAAAAGCCATGTTCTCGGTACAGAACTTCTTGTTGCCTGCTACAGACGTATTACCAATGCACTGCTCTGCAAACGTAGGCGATGACGGCAAAACCACATTGTTCTTTGGTTTGTCTGGCACCGGCAAAACCACCCTTTCTGCAGACCCAGATCGCTACCTCATTGGTGACGACGAGCACGGCTGGGGCAAGGGCGTGGTATTTAACATTGAAGGCGGTTGCTACGCTAAGACTATTAACCTTAGCAAGAAGAATGAGCCTATCATTTGGGATGCCATTCGTTTTGGCGCTATCGTCGAAAACGTATGGTTAGACGAAGACAGCAAAGAAGCCGACTACGACAATACAGAGATCACCGAAAACGGCCGTTGTGCGTATCCTTTAGAGCATATCGAAAAACGCACCAAGAAAAACTTGGCAGGCGAGCCAGAAGCTATCATCTTCTTAACTTGTGACCTAACTGGCGTATTGCCTCCTGTGTCTATCTTGTCTAAAGAAGCTGCTGCTTACCACTTTCTAAGTGGCTACACAGCCTTGGTAGGTTCTACTGAAATGGGCTCTAGCGCCGCTATTCGTTCTACTTTCTCTACCTGTTTTGGCGCGCCATTCTTTCCCCGTCCTGCAGGCGTATACGCCGAGTTGTTGATGAAGCGTGTTGAAGAGTTTGGCAGTAAGGTTTACCTAGTTAACACAGGCTGGACTGGTGGTGCGTATGGTACTGGCAAGCGTTTTAGTATTCCTACTACCCGTGCCATTATTGCAGCCATTCAAAGCGGCAACATTGCAGAGTCTGTAACTCAGCACTTAGATGGCCTTAACGTTGATATCCCAACCATTTTGGAAGGCGTAGACAGCTACTTGCTTAACCCACGTAACACTTGGCAAGACAAAAGTGCATACGACGCAGAAGCAGCCACTCTAATTGGCAAGTTTAACGAAAACTTCAAACGCTTCAACGTTTCAGATGACATCGTTAACGCTGGCCCACAACAAAGCTAAACTCGTCTGGTTGCAGCAAAACTTTTAAAAAGGCTCCTAACGGGGCCTTTTGTGTATGTGTATATCAGGCACCCTTTAAAAAACAGCATTTGGCTCCATAACAGAAGGCTAAGCTGCTGATAAGAAAAAGGAATCCCCAATCGTGATCTCCCAACAAGTTGCCACCGAACTGGCCGTGCAAACCTGGCAGGTGGACGCCGCCATAAAATTGCTCGACGAAGGTTCTACCGTGCCTTTTATTGCGCGTTACCGTAAAGAAGTCACCGGTGTATTGGACGATACTCAGTTGCGCACACTAGAAGACCGCCTAGGTTATCTGCGTGAGCTTAATGCCCGCCGCCAGAGCATACTGGAGAGTATTACTAAGCAACAAAAACTCACGCCGCAGCTCGCCGCTTCGATTAACGCTGCAGACAGCAAAACAAGGCTCGAAGACCTGTACCTGCCCTACAAAACCAAGCGCCGTACGAAGGCTCAAATTGCCATTGAAGCGGGCTTACAACCATTGGCAGACGCGCTCTATCAAGACCCTAATTTAGTGCCTGAAGAAAGCGCACAAGCCTTTCTCAACGCCCAAGCTAATATCGACACCATTAAGGATGCTTTGGATGGCGCTAAACAGATTTTGATGGAGCGTTTTAGTTTGGCGGCAGACTTGTTAGAAGCGCTGCGAGTGATGGGCTGGCAAGAAGCTAAGTGGCAGGTGCAGGTGGCTGAAGGCAAGCAGCAAGAAGCGGCTAAATTCCAAGACTATTTTGACTTCCAAGAAGCGCTCAACACCATTCCATCGCACCGTGCTTTGGCTATATTGCGGGGCCGAAACGAAGGCTTTTTGCAAGCCACTATGGCGTGGTCGGTCAATGAACACTTGCCGTTTGAATCCAAGGTCGCAGCCTATTGGTTGATCAAGGACCAGGGCAGGCCAGCCGATAGTTGGCTCAATGAGGTGGTGCGCTGGACCTGGCGAGTCAAGTTGGCCAGCCAATTAGAAACAGCCTTGGTCACGCGAGTTAGAGAAGCCTCCGAAGAAAATGCGATTGGGGTGTTTGCTAACAACCTAAAAGATTTACTGTTGGCGGCCCCGGCTGGTGACAAGATTACCCTAGGACTCGATCCAGGATTACGCACAGGCGTTAAAGCGGTGGTGGTTGATGCCACTGGTAAGTTGTTGGCTAGCGAAACGATCTTCCCCCATGTGCCTCACAAAAAGTGGCAGGCCGCCTTGGAGTTATTAGTCCACTGGTGCCAAACCTACCATATTGCCTTGGTGGCGATCGGCAATGGCACTGGTTCACGGGAGACCGACAAGTTGGTCAAAGAAGTGCAAGCGCGCTTAGGCGACAACCCATTACAACGCATTATTGTAAGTGAAGCTGGGGCCTCAATTTATTCGGCCTCGGCCCTTGCTGCAGCAGAATTCCCCGACCTAGACGTGAGCTACCGTGGCGCGGTGTCGATCGCACGACGGTTGCAGGATCCGTTGGCCGAGTTAGTTAAAATTGAGCCCAAAGCCATTGGTGTCGGTCAATACCAACATGACGTCAGTCAAGTGCAGCTTACCCGCCGCTTGGATAACGTAGTGGAAGACTGTGTAAACAATGTGGGTGTAGACCTTAATACGGCATCAGCGCCCTTGTTGCAGCGAGTGGCGGGCCTCAATAAAACGATGGCCGAAAATATTGTGTTGCATCGAGAGCTGAATGGCGCCTTTGCTAACCGCAAACAATTACTTAAGGTGGCTCGTTTGGGTGCCAAGGCATTTGAGCAGGCGGCAGGGTTTTTACGTATTCGTGGCGGTGACAATCCGTTAGATGGCACCGCGGTGCATCCTGAAGCCTATGGCTTGGTTGATCAGTTAGCCGGGCAATTAAAACTGCAGGTCAGCCAATTGATTGGCAGTGATCAAATCAAACAAATTCGAGTAAGCCAGCTACAAAACGAGAGTTTTGGTGAGCAAACGGTACAAGATTTATTGGCCGAATTACAAAAGCCGGGGCGAGATCCGCGGCCAGAATTTCGGATGGCAAAACTGACCGATGGCGTCGAAAGCATCAAGGATTTAAGCCTAGGCGCGATAATGGAAGGCACTATTAGTAACGTGACTAATTTTGGCGCGTTTGTCGATTTAGGCGTACATCAAGACGGCTTGGTACATATTTCCGCATTATCGAAGCAGTTTGTAAAAGATCCACACTCGGTAGTGAAAGCTGGCGACATTGTTAAAGTAAAAATAATGCAGGTGGACGTGGCGCGTAAGCGCATCGGTTTAAGCATGCGCCTGGATGATGAATTACCCACCGAAGACGATAACCCTACATCGGTTAGAGCGAGTAAAAAAACGCAGCTTAAACCGGCAGCAAAAATGGCGATGGGTAGCATGGCGCAAAAGCTCAAAGAAGCCCAAACACGGGCTAAAGGTCGTTCCTAAGTTGGGGCGTTAATGCAACGTAAAGGTCGTGCAAAGGCCTCACATTTAATCTAAATTAGACTACACTTCGTATTGATCTATACAGCGACAATACACAGGTAAACTGGAGCGGCAGATGCCCACTCAATTACAGCAGCGATTACTTAAAATCCAGCAATCACCGGTAGCCGCTACCTTAGCGACTTTACAGTGCGGTATTGAAAAAGAAGGCCTGCGGGTGGGTTTAGGCGGGCGTATTAGCCATGCCAATCACCCTGCGACCTTAGGTTCGGCCCTAACCCACGGCAGTATCACCACCGACTATTCTGAAGCTTTGTTGGAATACATTACTCCTGTGTTTTCTGCGCCAGAACCCGCCTTAGATTACATGCAGCAATTACACAGCTATAGCGCCAGCCACCTACAAACCGTGGGAGAATATGTTTGGCCGGCCAGTATGCCGTGTTATTTAGATGGCGAAGACGATATTCGTATTGCTGAGTTTGGCAGTTCCAATATTGGTAAACTTAAGCATACCTATCGTGTGGGTTTAGCCTGGCGCTATGGCAAAATTATGCAATCCATTGCCGGCTTACATTTCAACTTCTCGCCTACCGACGAATTTTGGCCTGTCTATCAGCAGCTATTAGCTGATCAGCAGAGCCTGTGCGATTTTCGCTCCAGCCAATATTTTGGTTTGATCCGCAACTTCCGTCGCCACTCATGGGTATTGCTGTACCTGTTTGGTGCGTCACCCGCACTGGATGGTAGTTTTGTTAAAGGTCGCGATATTGATCTAGAAAAAGGTCCTGGCGATAGCCTAGTTGGCCCTTATGCCACCTCTTTACGCATGAGCGATTTGGGGTATAGCAACAAGGTTCAGTCGGTATTGAATTTGTGTTTTAACGACTTGGAAAACTATGCCAAGTCGCTGGAACACGCCATATCCACGTCGCTGAGCCAGTATGAAAAACTAGGTGTTAAAGTAGACGGTGAATATCGCCAGTTGAATACCAATTTATTACAAATTGAAAATGAATATTATAGTGACATCCGTCCCAAGCGGGTCGCACGCTCGGGCCAAAAGCCGGTGCATGCGTTAAAAGAAAGTGGCGTGGAATATGTTGAGGTACGCAATATAGACCTTAATCCATTTTTGCCGTTAGGCATTGATGCCGAACAAAGCCAGTTTATTAATGCCTTTTTGGTGTGGTGCTTAGTTGCAGAAAGCCCAATCATTAGCGCACAAGAATGTGACATGATATCCAACAACCAGGCTACGGTAGTGCGCCGTGGTCGACAGCCTGACCTTATGTTGCAAACCAGTAAGGGTGAGCAAAGCCTAAAGTCCATGGGGTTATCGATTATCGCTAATTTGCGTCAAGTGGTGGTAGTGATGCCTAATGCGGAAGCCGTAATGGCGTCGCTAGAGACCATGGAAAAGCGCTTAGAGAATGTGGCTTTAACACCGTCGGCGCAAGTCTTGGCGGCCATGGCCAACAAAAACATCTCGCACCAAGAGCTGGCCTTTGAGTTAGCCCAACAACACCAAAATTACCATTTGCAGCAGCCACTCACCTTAGAACGACGTCAGCAGCTCCATCAACAAGCTAAGGATTCCACCGCCTCCCAGCAGCGTATAGAAGCGGAACAAACCGAACCGTTTGATGATTTTTTGGCGGCATACCTTGAGCAATAGGTTAGTTGGTTAGGAAGATCACTGCGCTGCCCGTTACCACAAGGGCAGCACCAAACCATGCGCCTCGGCTGGGGCGTTGACCGGTGATAAACCAGACCACGGGCAACACGAGTACTGGAGTAATGGCAGATAGAGTCATAACAATGCCCACTTCCCCTACGCCTAAGGCATAAACCACCAACGTCATACCCAACACCAAGCCTAAGGTGGCGCTGGTAATGGTGCGCCAAATAAAAGCCGGTGTAGGCGCTGCATTGGCTTTAGCCCATGTCAAGGGCAGGGCCCGCACAAGCAGTAACACCACGGCGGCAAACCCCACACGAATGGCAGAGGCAGCAATGGGGTCTGCACCGGCTAGTAGCACCGGTTTAGCCATGACTGCGCCAGCCGCTTGACCAAAGGCCGCCACTAAACCCAGAGCAATTCCTAAGCCCAAGTGTCCGGTGACTTGCTCAAGCTTGTGACCCGCATCGGCTTTACGGCCCCACCACACTGCGTTGACAACGCCGAATAATATTAAGCCGCAGCCCAGCAGTATGTTGGTGCTGAGCGTTTCGCCTAACCATAAAAAACCAAGGCCTGCAGCCATGGGTGCGCTGGAGGCAAATAACACCGAGTTGCGTCGTGGCCCAATACGCTTGAGTGCTTGCATAAGGGCGGTATCGCCAATGACGATACCCACTAAGCTGGAGCCAATGAGTGTGAGCATAGAGTTGTCTGGCAAGCTTTGCCATAACCCTAATAGGCTGCTGATAGCGATTAATACTAGGCCAGCAAATACCACCCGATAGCGATTAAACGCCACCGCGCCAAAGTGATGCACCCCTGGCGCAGCAAGGATCGCAGTAAAGGTCCAACAGGCAGCAGCACCTAAAGCGGCTAATTCGGCAACAGGTAAATTACTCATGTCAGTCCTTGATCATGCATTGTATAAACAGGAGCCAAGAATAGCAGTTAATGGAAAGAATGCTAGTGGCTGTCAATGCCTGTGACGGAGAAGATTAATGAAGCTATAATGCCCTCTATAGCGGACCATTTGATAACCGATATTAGAGATTGATATGCATTGCCCCTTTTGTAGTAATCCAGAAACCAAAGTGATTGATTCGCGCTTAGTCGGCGAAGGCGAACAAATTCGACGCAGACGCGAATGCTTAACCTGTATTGAACGCTTTACTACCTTTGAAGTGGCTGAATTATTGATGCCGCGGGTAGTCAAGCAAGATGGTACGCGCCAACCATTTGATGAAGACAAGTTACGTGCAGGTATATTGCGCTCGTTAGAAAAGCGCCCAGTGAGTATTGAAAACATTGAAGCGAGTATTAACCGTATTAAACACTCCCTGAGGGCCAGTGGTGAACGCGAAGTTGGGACTCAGCTAGTGGGCGAGGCAGTGATGGCCCAGTTACGCCAGTTAGACGAAGTGGCCTATGTTCGTTTTGCGTCGGTTTATAGAAGTTTTAAGGATTTAAACGAATTTAGGGCAGAAATCGAACGCCTTGAACAAGAGCACCAAGCGAAATAATGCCTGCCTCCAAGCCCCACGCACATTACATGGCTCTCGCGTTGTTACAGGCGCAACAGGCACAGTTGAGTGCTCGGCCTAACCCCGCAGTGGGTTGTGTCATAGTGCATGACGGCACTGTCGTGGGCCAAGGCTTCACCCAGCCTGCAGGTGGCCCCCACGCCGAAGTGATGGCGCTGCGAGTGGCAGGCGCTGCGAGTAGGGGTGCAACTGCCTATGTAACCCTTGAACCCTGCAGCCATTACGGCCGCACGCCACCTTGCAGCTTAGGCTTAATAGAAGCGGGTATAAGTCGTTTAGTGTACGGCTGCCAAGACGCCAACCCGCAAGTCGCAGGCCAAGGTTTAGAGCAACTTGAAGCTGCAGGGGTCGAGGTGGTTGGGCCAGTAATGGAGGCCGAGTGCGAAGCCAGTAATCGCGCGTTTTTAACACATATGAGCACTAAAAAACCCTGGGTTATTAATAAAATGGCCATGAGCCTAGACGGGCGCACCGCCATGCAGTCGGGCGAAAGCCAATGGATCACCGGCCCCGAGGCTCGTGCACAAGTGCATTTGTTACGGGCCCAAAGTTGTGCCGTAATTACCGGCATCGGTTCAGTATTAATAGACGATCCGAGCATGAATTGCCGAGCCGACGAATTGGCTGCAGCAGGTGTGTCGGCGACGGCCATTAAATGCCTTAAGCAACCGCTCAGAGTGGTGGTGGACAGCCAATTACGCACGCCGGTAGAGGCCAAGCTTTTGCAGCAATCAGGCCCGGTACTAATCGCCACCTGTGTGCAGGATGAGTCTCTTTTTGCGCCGCTAGTGAATGCTGGTGCAGAGGTGTGGACTGCGCCCGAGAATCAGCAAGGCAGTGTAGATTTAGCCGCCTTGCTAGACGAGCTGGCTCGCCGTCAATGTCATCAAGTGTTAGTGGAAGCCGGTGCCCGTTTAAGTGGTGCATTTTTAACCCAGTCGCTGGTAGATCAGTTGATTATCTTTATGGCCCCTAAGCTGCTCGGTTGTACGGCTAGGCCGTTATTTGAGCTGCCGTTTGAACAGATGTCACAAGCCTACGGCCTAAAAATAGATGGCATGACACAAGTGGGTGTAGATTGGTGCATTGAAGTAAGCCCCAAGGGCCCTGATAACTAGCCACTGCCTGTGAAATCTGGCACAATGGCCCGCTAAATTGCCTGCGTTACACTGTGTTGTGTGGGCTGCCAAACTATTGATGGATTAGCACATGAACATGAACACCTCAGTCGAGCTGATAGACGACTTGCGCCAAGGCAAGATGATCATCCTTATGGATGACGAAGATCGCGAAAACGAAGGTGATTTAGTTATGGTCGCCGAGCAAGTGCGGCCTGAAGACATCAACTTTATGGCCAAGCACGCCCGTGGCCTTATCTGTTTAACATTGTCTCGTGAACATTGCGAAAAGTTAGATTTGCCTCTGATGGTACAAAGCAACGGCACGGCTTACGAAACTAATTTTACCGTTTCCATTGAAGCCGCCGAAGGGGTAACTACGGGTATTTCTGCGGCCGATCGTGCCTATACCATTCGTACCGCAGTTGCTGGCGACGTAAAGCCCTCTGACATTGTTCAGCCGGGTCACGTGTTTCCTTTAATGGCCAAAGAAGGCGGTGTGTTAACCCGCGCAGGCCATACCGAAGCAGGCTGCGACTTAGCTCGCCTTGCTGGCTATACACCGGCCGCGACCATTGTGGAAATTATGAACGACGACGGCACCATGGCGCGACGTGATGACTTGATGAAGTTTGCCGCCGAGCACGATTTGAAAATCGGCACTATTGCCGACTTGATTCATTTCCGTAACCTTAACGAAAAGACCGTCACCAAAGTGAGTCATCATGCACTCCCGACGCGTCATGGTGAATTTAGCCTACACACATACCAAGACAGTATTTACGGTGGCACTCATTTGGCGCTGACCATGGGTGATATTAAGCCCCAAGACTCTACGGTAGTGCGGGTGCACATGGCAGACGTATTGCGTGATTTAGTGGGCGCAGTGCCTGCCACACCCAAGTGGACTATCGATTCGTCGTTAGAACGTATTGCTCAAGAAGGCTGTGGCGTGTTGGTGTTGTTGGGCCAAGGTAACGACAGTAACCTGCAAGGCAGTATTGATGCCTTTTTTGAAACCGGCGCACCACGCCAGTTTAACACCGACGGCTCGGGTGCCTATTTAAATGTGGGTACCGGTTCACAAATCTTACGTGAATTAGGTGTGGGCAAAATGCGTTTGTTAAGCCAAGAGATGAAGTTTAATGCCATCTCTGGTTTTGATTTAGAAATTGAAGAATATATTGACTGCAACCAATAATTGGGTTGTCAGCAGCAATAAAACAAGGAAAACCTATGTCTGTTACTCATATTGAAGGTCGTTTTAACGACGCCAACGGTCATTACACACTAGTCGTGGGCCGGTTTAACGCTTTTGTAGTTGAAAGCCTAGTGGAGGGTGCTTTAGACACCCTTAAGCGCCACGGAGTTGATGCCGATAAGATCCGCGTAGTACGAGTGCCAGGCGCATTTGAAATTCCTTTGGCGGTCCAAAAAATTGCGCAACAGGGCAAAGATGACGCCATCATTGCCCTAGGTGCTGTGATCCGTGGTGGAACGCCACACTTTGAATACGTGTCTGGAGAAGCCTCTTCGGGCATTAGCAAAGTTGGCTTGGAATATAATATCCCGGTAGCCAACGGCGTATTAACGGTAAACTCCATTGAGCAAGCCATTGAGCGCAGTGGCACTAAAGCGGGCAACAAAGGCGAAGAAGCCGCTATGTCCGCCTTAGAAATGGTTAGCCTACTTCGTCAACTAGAGGCATAAATGAGCGCAGCTAAAGGTCGTCCAGACCGTCGCCGTGGTGCCAGAGAATTGGCACTGCAGGCTTTGTATCAACTACACATGAGCGGCGCTAGCGCGGTTGAAGTGCAGGCCCAGTTCTTGGCTGACCAAGATTTTAAAAATGCAGACAAACGTATGTTTGGCCAATTGTTGCGCGGTGTGGCAGCGCAAATAGAAAGCCTCGACGAAATGATTGAGCAACACCTTGACCGTAAGCTAACGGAGTTAGACCCGATTGAGCTTGCCGTTTTGCGTTTGGGTGCGTTTGAATTGACCGATTCGGTAGCTGTGCCCTTCCGTGTTGTGATTAACGAATGTATTGAATTAGGCAAGGTATTTGGCGCTACCGATGGCCACAAGTACGTTAATGGCATTCTAGACAAGCTGGCAATTGAGCACAGAGCGGTAGAAATTGCTGCTAAAAAAAGTTCAACCCCGCGTTAATCTAGCCTGTGATTCCCATGGGTGAATTTGACCTCATCAAGCGTTATTTTGACCGCTCAGAACTTCGAGCTGGGCCGGTCATGTCGCTTGGGATTGGCGATGATTGCGCCATGCTAGATATTCCTCAAGGCTGTCAGTTAGCCGTCTCTAGCGACACCTTACTCGCCGGCACCCACTTTTTTCCCGACATGCAACCCCATCAAATTGCCCAGCGGTGTTTAGCCGCTAGTGTTAGTGATTTGGCTGCTATGGGGGCTACGCCCGCCTGGTTTAACTTGTGTTTAACCTTGCCGCATGCCGATCCAGATTGGCTGGCTGATTTTAGCCAAGGGCTAGCCTGCCAAGCACAAGATTGCGGCATTAGCCTGGCCGGTGGTGATACCACTAAGGGCCCTTTGAGCATAAGCATTCATGTCATGGGTTGGACCCCTACAGGCGCAGCTTTAACCCGTAACGGTGCCAAAATCGGAGACGCTATTTTGGTGTCTGGCAGTTTAGGTGACTCGGCGGCAGGTTTGCAGGTGATGCAAGCAGACCGCGAAGCCCAAGGGTACTTAGCTCAGCGCTACTGGCAGCCTACACCGCGTTTAGCTTTAGGTCAGTGGCTGCGTAACAAAGCCACCGCCTGCGTGGATGTATCCGACGGGTTAGTACAAGACCTAGGCCACATCCTCAAAGCCAGCGCCTGTGGCGCAGACTTACAGCTAAACCAACTGCCTTTGTCGGCAGCCTTGTTAGCACAAGCTCCCAAAGCCCAAGCACAAGACTACGCCCTTAGCGGTGGCGAAGACTTTGAACTGTGTTTTACCTTGCCGCAAAGCCATGTGGCCAGTGCTTTAGCTCATGCCCACGATAGTGCCGTACCGATTACTATGATTGGTACTATTGGCAGCGAGCTGGGATGTAGAATTTGGCACAGCGATGGCGCTGAATATAAACCTCTAAGTGGCTATCAACACTTTTAAGGAGACCCCCAACAGTGAGTAATATCAAAGTAAAACCCAATTGGCGTAACCCTATCCATGTGTTGGCTTTTGGATTGGGCAGCGGTGCTGCGCCTAAAGCCCCCGGTACCTTTGGTACATTGGCAGCGGTGGCGTTATACCTGCCTTTGTCTTACCTCAGTTTAGACCTGTATTTGCTGATGCTATTAGTGAGTACGGTGGTGGGCGTTTATCTGTGTGGTAAAACCGCAGAAGACTTGGGTGTGCATGACCATGGCGGTATTGTATGGGATGAGTTTGTAGGTTTTTGGATTACTATGGTTGCCGCGCCCGCTGGCTGGGTGTGGATCTTAGTGGGTTTTGTATTGTTTCGTATTTTTGATATAGCCAAACCTTGGCCGATCAATTGGATCGACAAAAAAGTGGCAGGTGGTTTTGGTATTATGCTCGACGATGTAATCGCAGGTGTTATGGCGGCCGCGGTGCTGCAATGCTTGGCGTGGTACTTTTAAACCAATAAGATTTTAGTGCGCACCAAGGTTAACCGCAAGTTATAGAGAATTAAGCCACTGAACAGTACAAAGCTCCAGCCTGCAATCGACAAGCCTAAAAATGACCACTGTACTTCGGCACAGGAACCAGAACCCTTAATCATGGTCATTAATACTTCTGTAAACGGAAATGCGTCTACCATATAGCTAAAGCTAGGGCCGCAAGCGGGTACCAAGTTGGCAGGTAAGCTTTGTAAATACAGTTGCCGACTAGCAAGGCCGAGGCCGGCTAAGCTCAATAGCAGGAGTAAAAAACCATAACGTTTGTGACCACCAAAATAGGGATTGTGGAAGGCACCCAGCATAAATACAAAGGCCAAGCCTAGGTAAACAAAGCGCTGGCTCATACATAACATGCATGGGTCTAGGCCCATGGAAAATTCCATATATAAGGCAACACAAAGGATAGCCGCGCACGCGACCAAGCCCAGTACGAAGTCCCTTCTAAAACCGGCGTATCTCATTTTTGTCGACAACTCTTAGTATTGTGGCTGATACCACGTTTTTATGTATGTGCTTTCCAACAAAAATTATAGAAGACTTTTTTCATTCTGCTATAAAAATAGGTTGCCATAATATACAAGATAAATAGTCGTCATTAAACCCTACAGACTTTTTAGCGCTAAATTAGGCCAAAATGAACGTTTTTACTGGGTTTTAGAGATTTATAACGCGTCTGGGCCCGTTTCGCCTGTACGAATACGAATGGCTTGCTCTAAATTGACCACAAAGATTTTGCCGTCACCAATCTTGCCGGTGTTAGCCGTATTGCTGATCGCCTCGATAACCTGGTCAACCAGTTCGTCGTCTACAGCAGCTTCAATTTTTACCTTAGGTAAAAAATCGACCACGTATTCAGCCCCACGATAGAGTTCGGTGTGACCCTTTTGACGGCCAAAACCTTTGACTTCAGTTACGGTGACGCCTTGCACTCCCATATCCGACAGGGCTTCTCGTACGTCGTCTAGTTTAAAAGGTTTGATGATTGCGCTAACCAATTTCATGGGGTATTCCTTTGCACTGATAAATTAAAAAAATCTCACTATTGTATAGCATAGGGGTTTGCATGGATTGTGCCAACTTGAAGTGGGGTAAATACGGTGAAATACAGGCAATAACCACTATTTAGCCGCTGTCTAACTAGCAAGTAGCCCTAAAAGAGCGCACCAGTAAAAAATTTGCACCGATTAAGTGCGTTAATGCGCGTTGTAAATCAGCTGCTAGACTTAACACTCACGCACCCCTCGCCAAGGAAAGGCAATGTCCTATGCAGTCACCTACAGCCGAGCTTATGTCGGTATCGAAGCGCCTTTAGTGAGTGTAGAAACTCACCTTAGTGGTGGTTTACCGGCCTTAACCATTGTGGGCTTACCAGAAACGGCGGTGCGCGAAAGCAAAGATCGTGTACGCAGTGCCATACTCAATGCCGGATTCGAATTTCCTACCAAACGCATTACCATTAACCTAGCTCCAGCAGATTTACCGAAAGAAGGCGGCCGTTTTGATTTAGCCATTGCTGTAGGTCTGCTAGCCGCTAGCGGCCAGTTACCCATAGAAGAAGTGAAAACTTATGAGTTTGTGGCAGAGTTAGCCTTGAGCGCTGATTTGCGCCCATGCCCGGCCATTCTGAGCGCAGCGATGGCCTGCCAAACCGATAACAGAGTGATGGTAGTCGCACCACCTAATGCCGCAGAAGCGCTGATGCCACAGCAAAGTAAGGTCATCAGCCCGGCTAATTTAACTCAATTGAGCCAGTGGCTTCTCTACCCAGAACAACAACAGTTTCCCACAGTTGCGGCATCTGAGCCTATCCCCGTGCAAGCATTTGAGCTGCTTGATGTGCGTGGCCAAGAGCAAGCTAAAAGAGCGCTTATTATTGCCGCCGCAGGCAATCATAATATGCTCATGTGTGGACCGCCGGGCACGGGCAAAACCATGCTCGCGCAACGATTACGAGGGTTACTTGCGCCCCTTAGCGAAGCGCAGGCGTTGGAGCTGGGCGCCATTAATTCCAGTTTAGGTGTGTTTGATGCGGCAACTTGGCGTCAACCGCCATGGCGAGCACCGCACCATAGCGCGTCAGCTGTGTCCTTGGTGGGTGGCGGCCGAGTGCCTCGAGCGGGGGAAATTAGCCAAGCTCATCATGGCGTGTTGTTCTTAGATGAGTTGGCAGAGTTTCCGCGGCATGTTTTAGACGGCCTCAGACAGCCATTAGAAAGTGGTGAGGTGCATGTGTCTAGGGCCGCCTACCAAAGCCGCCTGCCAGCCAATTTTCGCCTTATCGCCGCTACCAACCCCTGCCCCTGTGGATACTACGGCGATGACCTGGTGAGTTGCCGCTGTAGCCCCACCAAAGTGGCCAACTACTTACAGCGCCTGTCGGGGCCGTTATTGGACCGCATAGACCTGCAGGTGGCCGTACAGCGGCCTAGCGCGCAGGCCTTGCTGGCACCTCAAGTTGGTATATCAACGGCACAGGCCAAACAAAAAGTGTTACATGCACAAGCCACTCAACTACAACGGGCTGGGCAACTCAATGGTTATCTCTTGGGGGTGGAATTAGAGCGCCATGCCGCACTGCTTAAACCTGAGGTGGCGCTGTTGACCCAAGCGATTGCCAACTTAAATATTTCACCGCGAGGTATTCATAAAGTTCTTAAGGTCGCCCGCACCATTGCCGACCTAGACGCCTCGGTCAAGATTCAAAAAAACCACCTATTAGAAGCATTAAGTTATCGTAGATTAGATGTGCTGAGTCAGGAATCTCAGCAAATATAGGGCGCAACCTCCGCTAAAAAGGCCTATAATTTGCAGCTCATTTTTTGCCTTATTATGTTCTGCCAGAGTCTTTATATCCGTGAGTCGCCTTAACCCTCGTCAACAAGAAGCCCTAGAAGCCATCACAGGGCCGATATTGGTATTGGCTGGCGCGGGATCTGGCAAAACCAGCGTGATCACCCAAAAAATTGCCTATTTAATCGGCGAATGCGGCCTCAAAGGCCATCAAATTATCGCCTTAACCTTTACCAACAAGTCGGCCCGCGAGATGAAAGAGCGGGTGGGTAATTTAGTCACCGATAAAGAAGGTCGCGGACTGACGGTTTCGACCTTCCATAACTTGGGCCTTAACATCATTCGCAAAGAAGTGACGGCTCTAGGTTACAAGCCAGGCTTTTCCATTTTTGATTCGCAAGATGTATTGGGATTACTCAAAGACTTGACCCACAAAGAGTTTGAGGCCGCCGAAGATGCCTGCGAACCTATACAGCATCAGATATCTAACTGGAAAAACGATCTCATTAGCCCGGCCCGAGCCATGGCGGGTGCCAATGGCCCAGAGCAAGCACTGGCAGCGCGAGTCTACGAAGCCTATCAAAAGACCCTTAAGCTGTATAACGGTGTTGATTTTGACGACTTGATCTTGCAACCGGTGGAACTATTTAAAGCGCGGCCAGACATCCTCGAAAAATGGCAAAACAAAGTACGTTACTTGTTAGTCGATGAATACCAAGACACCAACAGTTCGCAATACTTGTTAGTTAAACAGCTGGTCGGCCAGCGCAGCAACTTTACCGTGGTAGGCGACGATGACCAATCCATTTACGCCTGGCGTGGCGCAAGACCAGAGAATCTGGAGGAATTACAGGCCGATTTCCCGTCGCTTAAAGTGATTAAGTTGGAGCAAAATTATCGCTCCACGGGCCGTATTCTGAAGGTGGCCAATCAACTCATTGCCAACAACCCCCACAAATTTAGTAAAGCCTTGTGGAGTGACAAGGCCTTTGGTGATCCGATACGAGTGATTAGTTGCCGTAACGAAGACGCAGAGGCAGAGCGCATCGCCACAGAGATCCTGCAATTCCAGCTACAAAACCAAGCTGAGTTTAGAGACTTTGCCATTCTCTACCGTGGAAACCACCAAGCGCGGTTAATGGAACTTAAGTTACAGGCCTATAAAGTGCCGTATAAGATGAGTGGTGGGCAATCGTTTTTCTCTCGCACCGAGGTAAAGGACATAATGGCCTACCTCAAGATTCTGTTAAACCCAGCCGACGACAACGCCTTTTTGCGTATCGTTAATACGCCACGGCGCGAAATTGGCGCGGCCACCTTAGAGAAACTGGTTAACTACGCCAACATGCGCGGCGAAAGCCTGATTAAGTCCTGCCAAGAAATGGGTCTAGAGCAGTATATTAGTGGTGCAGCACTGGCTCGAGTCAAAGAATTTGGTGCCTGGATAGAGCACCTATCAGAAAAGTCTCAACGTGAAGACCCCATTGCCAGTGTGCGCCAAATGGTGCGAGATATGGAGTATCAAGAATGGCTGCTTCAAACCTCTAGTGGCCCGCCAATGGCAGAAAAGCGTATGGCCAACGTAGAAACCCTGATATCTTCGTTGCAAACCTCCCTAGAAAAAGCCGTAGAAAAAAACGACCACGCCGACATGGGCGATGCAGTAGCGCGCCTAGTGCTGATGGACTTATTAGAGCGCCAGCAGGAAGAAGACGAAACCGACCGTGTACAAATGATGACGCTGCATTCTGCTAAAGGTTTAGAGTTTCCCCATGTGTTTTTGATGGGCATGGAAGAAGAGTTATTACCTCACCGTAATGCGGTGGATGAGGGCAACGTAGAAGAAGAGCGGCGCTTAGCTTATGTAGGCATTACCCGCGCCAAACGAACTTTGGCCATCACTTTGGCCCGCAAGCGTAAACAATATGGTGAACTCATAGAGTGTACGTCGAGCCGGTTTTTAGATGAATTGCCAGAAGATGACCTAGAATGGCAGGGCCGTGGCGATGATGACCCCAGCAAAAATCTGGCCCAAGGACAGGCCACATTGGCCGGATTAAAAGGCATGTTCGAAGACTTTTAGGCCAGCGGAAGTTTGCTCTTGCGCCATTGGTAGATGCTATGTAATAACAGGGTGGCTATCACAATCGTACCGCCCTGTAGGGCTGCAGAGGTTGGTTCCTCGCTTAGCACTAACCACACCCACAATGGCCCTGCGGCAGTTTCTAGCAGCATTAACATGCCCACTTCTGCGGCAGGGATGCGCATGGGTCCCAAAGTGATCAAGAAGAATGCTAGTGGGTTGATGATCAAGCATAAGGCAATCATATAGCCCCAATCGCTGCCAGACAAAGCCATGGGGTCGCCAGCAAAATAGCTAATAAATGCCACCACCAAACCCGCCGATATTAACGCTGGAGTCATATCTCTATGGCTAACAGCACGATCGTTGACAAACTTTGCCGATAAAGTGATACAACAAGCCAAGGCCAACAAATCACCTAGCCAGTGGGCTCCTCCCCATGAGTCCCAAAGTACCCAACCGATACCCAATAAACAAACCACTATGGCTAACCATGTTGCAGGGGCAGGTTTTTCTTTCAGTAGTAACCAGCCAAACACGGCCGCAAACAAGGGTTGAGAGCTAATGATCACTAACACATTAGCGACCGAACTTAAATTGATGGCCAAAATGAAGGTAATGGTCGTGATGGCCATTAACGCCGAAGAGCGTAGGGCGGCAGCATCGTGGGGCCACCAAGACGCCTTCGACTTCTGTAACATGAGCAAAACGATGACCGCAGGGCTTAGCAATAGCCCACGCCAAAACAACAAGTCGAAAGACCCAGCAGAAATCAGGCGAATAAGAAGGCCGTCAAAACTCAAAATCACTACGCCTAAGGTAGTGAGAATTAGGCCTTTTAAGTAATCAGAGATAGCCGCTTTACCCTTATTTTGATTTTTATAATCAGGCACAAAAAACCCGGCTAAAGCCGGGCTTGTCGTCGGCTGTTTAACTACTTAGAGTTATCAACCATATGTTTGACGGCATCTGTAATTTCGTCATCCGAACAGTCCATACACATACCTTTAGGTGGCATCGCATTAATACCGTTCATGGCGTTAGCAATTAAAGCGTCTAGGCCTTTAGCCACACGTGGGCTCCAAGCTGCCGTATCACCTAACTTCGGTGCGCCAGCAGCGCCAGTACCGTGGCATGCAGCGCAAGAGCCTGTGTAAACGTCAGCACCAGAACGAGGTCCAGTAGGTGCAGCAACGGCCTTGGCTACAGGTGCTTTGCACTTCTCACCCTCTACACACAAGTTTCCAACTGCACTGATGCGTTCAGCGATGCTTTCGTCACTGTCGTGGTCGGCGACCACGGTAAGTGCGCCAAGACTCAAAATTACACCAGCTAAAAGGCTGAATAGGGCTGCAGGCTTAAATGTTTTCACGTAAGGGCCTCTTCTAAAATATGAAAGTTAAAGTGATACAACCACAGCGGTTGGCCACTTTACAGGAAATGATGTCGCATTATAGCGGCATTCCCACCCAACGTGAAAGGCCCATTGCTTAATCCTCCCTATCTATTAGAAAAATTACCGCAGAGAGAAGCAAAACAACCCGTAAAAGCACCTCAGGATCTCTTGAACCTGCAGTTCAACCCACGTATCATACGGCTTCTTCGCAGTATCCCTTATTTCTTTAAGGGTTGAGTAATACGCGCCAGTAGCTCAGCTGGATAGAGTAGCAGGTTCCGATCCTGTTGGTCGGGGGTTCGACTCCCTCCTGGCGCGCCAATTAAATCAAAGACTTACATGATTTCATGCTTCAGAAGCTGCAATCAAGTTTCTATTTAGTCCCCTATTTGGTCCCCTTTCAAACCATCCACTTGTTTAGTTACGTCTTTAGACTGGGCCTTCTGCTCTTTACACACTCATGGACATGAGTCATTTTTGTAATAATCGCTAGGTTCAAGAGTCAAAAATGGCTCATAAAACATTATGTGAAATTTAATGTTTTTAATAATTTCAACAAGTTATATGCTGTTTTTAATCTGGCACCAAAATTGCAATTAGATTAGTCTGGCGTTAGTGCCGGACACACAAAATAAATAATATAGGATCGAGAAAATGACTCTCTTTAAGAAATTATCTAAAACTGCGTTGGTTAGTTCAGTAGCAGCGGTGGCTTTATCAACTTCATCTCTTTGTCTTGCAGGTGCGACTTGGAATATGCCAACACCATATAGTGACGGTGTCCATCATACGAAAAATGTTCTGGCTTTTGCTGAAGACGTAAATGCGACGACGAATGGCGAGCTAAATATTGTTGTACATTCTGGTAGCTCCTTGTTTAAACACCCAGAAATTCATAGAGCGGTTAAAACAGGTCAAGTGAACATTGGTGAAATGTTCATGGGTATACTGGGTAATGATGACCCAATGTTTAAATTAGATAATATTCCTTTCCTAGCATCAAACTTCTCTCAAGCAAAAGCTCTATGGGACGCTTCTCGAGAAGAGATTCAAAAATCCATGGCAGAAAATGGCTTGAAGTTGTTGTATGCAGTACCGTGGCCACCTCAAGGCCTCTACACAAAAGATGCAGTGAACGGCATTTCTGATTTGGAAGGCTTGAAAATGCGTGCATATTCACCTTCTACCTCACGTTTATCGGTATTGTTAAAGTCCACACCAACAACTGTGCAAACACCAGAGATTCCTCAGGCATTTGGTACTGGCATTATCAATGCCATGGTTACATCTCCATCTACAGGAGTAAGCAGTCAAGCATGGGATTTTGTTAATCACTACACAGATGTTCAAGCATGGATTCCTAAAAATATGGTTTTCGTAAATTCTAAAGCGTTTAACCGTCTATCTGACAGTACCCAGAAATCCGTTCTTGAAGCAGCTGCTGTTGCAGAAACTCGTGGTTGGGATATGGCTGCCAAAGAAACTAGCATAAAGACGGACATGTTAGCTGAAAATGGCATGGCTGTTTCTAAGCCAAGTAAAGAGCTAACTGTTGCTTTGGAAAATATCGGTTCCACAATGGCTGAAGAATGGGTTCAAGAGTCAGGCCAGCGCGGCACTGCAGTATTAACCCAATATAAAAAGTAATTCTACCTCTTTAGGCTGGCCTTAATAGCTTTTAGGCCAGCCACTATCTGAAAGTTTTGGAGCACTTTTTATATGCGTTCAATTTTAGATCGTATCTACACTTTATCGGGTGCCTTTGCGGGCGCTCTAATTCTTGGCATAACTTTGATTATTATGGCCCAAATTGTAGGTAGATGGTTTGGCATAGTAATACCCTCAACAGATGACTTCTCGGGCTTTATGTTAGCTGCATCAAGCTTCTTGGGGCTGGCTTACACCTTTAAAGCAGGCGGGCATATACGGGTTAGCCTTGTTATACAGCGACTTCCCGCTCGTTACAGAAAGGTACAAGAATTTTTCGTTTTGATAATTGCGGCTCTATTAGCCATATTTATGTCTTGGTATCTGTGGAACATGGTTTATGAAAGTTACGTTTTCGAAGAACTATCCGTTGGTTATATCCCCGTTCCATTATGGATTCCTCAGCTGCCTGTTTCTATAGGATGTAGTTTGTTTACTCTTGCCATCATTGATGAACTAGCTAGTGTTTCCATTGGCAACCGTCCTACTTATCAGCAACATGAAGAAGAGTTATCTTTGGAGGAACTCTAGTGGACACTATTACGATTTCAATCATATTAACAGCATCTCTACTCGCATTACTTTCTGCGGGGGTTTGGGTGGCGCTAACACTAATGGCTGTGGGGTTATTAGGGATGACCCTAATGGGTCTAGATTCATCAGGGTTAATTTTCGCGACAACTACATGGGGGACGAGCTCTAGCTGGGCTTTGACTGCGTTACCCTTGTTTATATGGATGGGGGAAATCTTATTTAAAACCAAACTGTCAAAGGCGCTTTTTGAAGGCCTGACTCCTTGGTTGGGGCGTATTCCAGGTCAATTATTACACGTTAATATATTAAGCTGCGGCGTCTTTGCTGCTGTATCAGGTTCTTCTGCTGCCACTGCTGCAACCATTGGTAAAATGACTCTGCCTGAGTTGAAAAAAAGGGGCTACAGTGAGTCCATGGCTATAGGAACTTTAGCTGGTTCAGGGACCCTAGGGCTATTAATTCCACCATCGATTATCTTAATTGTATACGGTGTGGCCGCTGAAGTGTCTATTTCAAGATTGTTCATTGCTGGAGCAGTACCAGGTTTGCTCTTGGTAACTTTGTTTATGGCATATACCATCCTCTGGTCTATGGTATATGCCAAAGGCGGGAACAAAGAAGCTCAGACGTATTCATTGGTAGAAAAAATCAAATCAATTAAGGAGCTTTTACCTGTAGTCGGTCTAATTATATTTGTATTAGGCTCCATTTACACAGGTTTAACCACTCCCACAGAGGCTGCAGCATTTGGTGTGGTGGGAGCTCTATTCTTAGCCTATGTTACCGGCGCATTGTCAACTGATAGCTTTAAGGAAAGCCTAATGGGGGCTGTGCGAACATCATGCATGATCTCTCTTATCCTAGCTGGAGCGGCTTTTTTAACTATCAGTATGGGCTTTTTAGGAATCCCAAGAGCGTTAGCAACTGCGATCGGAGAGTTACAGCTTTCTCCATATATGCTGTTAGTTTATCTGACCTTATTATTTGTTGTGCTAGGGTGTTTTTTGGACGGCATTTCAGTAGTTGTACTCACAACTAGTATTGTATTGCCTATGGTTCAACAAGCTGGGATTGATCTACTATGGTTTGGTATCTATATTGTGCTAGTGGTAGAAATGTCCCAAATAACGCCGCCAGTTGGATTCAATTTGTTTGTGGTTCAGTCGCTCACTGGGAAGAATATCTTGTATGTTGCAAAAGCAGCCTTGCCGTTCTTTTTGTTAATATTGCTGGCAGTTGTGCTTATCACTATCTTCCCATCAATTGTTACAGGCTTACCAATGATAATGATAAGCTAGGTATTTAAGGGTTGGTTAGCTCGATGCAACTCAGCCCATATCTGTAATAGGAAACGAAGAGGATAACCTGCACCCGGCTTATCCTCTTCACTGAAGACTATGCCTTTTTTTAAGAATAGAAGTATCAAATCAAGCTTGTTGTTTGCATTCGGATTATTGTGTGCATTCACCATACTGTCCAGTGCCATTGGCCTTTATGCAAATAGCCAGCTTAGAGCAGATTACAGAATCGCTGTTGAGGAAAAAATACCTTCTATTGCATCTATGGTGCACTTAAGCACTGAATCGGTACTTTTAACCAATCTAGTTCCACAGCTTTATAGTGCTGATAATGATAATGCCAGAAGAAAGTATTGGAGGAGAATACAGGACAGTATTGACTTAATAGACCTAAGGCTAAAAGTAATGTTGGCAGAAATGCCTTGGGACCAGGACTTGAGCTTTACAATAAGTCAATTTCAAGAGTTGAAACCTCTTATAGAAAGCATGAACGAGAACGTTAAAAAGCGGATTATTTACAAAGAAGAAATAAAACGCAGTCATTCCCAGTTTACCAACCTCACCGAAGAACTAACTCTTTTAGTTAGGTCTTATGATGCTCAGTCAAAACCTTACGCCACACAATCCAGCACAGCTGATTTAGAGTCTTCTAGGGATATAACTACAAGGCTACAAATAACAGTGTATCGAGCTGTTAACATTATCAATTCGATTTATAACACGCTTAATTCCAAGCAACTTAACCATCTGAGTGAGCAATTAAATGACGCCGCAGCGGAGCTTAGCAGTCTGGTTCTGGAGTTAAAGGGCCGATCTGATCTGCCACACCTACACACACTTACCGATAGCATTAGTAAGGCGACAACTGTAGATCGAAACCTATTTAAACTTCGAGCAATCGAAGAAACTAACAGAGAACACTCCTATAGAATTTTTGGTGAAGCTGAAATCATTCTGGATTCAGTCAACTACAAGATAGGAGAATACGTTAATAAAATTCAGATTGACTCTATACTATCATCTCAAGCGGCAACGACTAGAATTAAGTTTCAGCACATCATGATGATATTCATTGTATCGCTAAGTATTTTTTTCTCTATTACCGTTATGTGGCTTTACGTAAAAAGAAGAATACTTGATCGTATACAGGCCTTAAATTACAGCATGGCGGTTATTTCATCGGGTGACCTAGCATATAGAGTACCGGTAGCCGGAGCCGATGAAATAGGTGATATGGCAACCTCATTAATCAGCTTTCGAGACCAACTGAACGAAAAGCAATTTGAATTAGTCCAAGCCAGCAAGCTGGCGGCAATAGGTCAACTATCTACAGGTATTTCTCATGAGATTAACCAACCATTAGCTGCCATTGGTCATTATTCTAGAAATGGCTCACGTATGATTGACTGCGACGACCTAACAGGGGCTTCAAAGAACTTTGACAACATTGCAAGGCTTGTGAAAAAAGCCACTACAATCACGTCAAGGCTAAAATCTATAGCCAGAAAGCCCCAAGAAAAACTCTACAAAGTAAATCTGTATGAGTCGGTCAAGAATGTACTGGAGATTCTATCTAGCCACCCAAGGTTCAAATTTGTAGAAATGTCCATAGACATGAATAAAGACGACGCTGATGTTCTCGCAGAACAAGTTCAGTTGGAACAAGTCATCTTAAACTTGGTTACAAATGCTATTGATGCGCTCGAAACCGTAGAAGGTAAAAAGGAAATAACCATTCGCAGTAACTACACCGGTGATTTCGTTTATTTAAACATAGTAGATAATGGCATTGGTATACCTGTAGACCTTCAAGGCAAGATATTCGATCCCTTTTTTACCACCAAGAATTCCGATAAGGGGCTAGGGCTTGGGTTAGCCATATCCTATAGTATAGTCAAGAGTTTCGGCGGCAACATTAGGGTGAATAAAAACCTTGATAAGGGCAGCACGTTTACTACAAAGCTGGTAGCTATTAATTAATAGGTGGAATTGTTGAAAAATATATTAGATCAAATTCAAGTATTTATCATCGACGATGAAGAAGATGTTAGAGAATCCTTGAGTCAAACACTTTCTTTTGAGGGGATAAAATCTGAAGGATTTGGTAACCCAGCAGAAGCGATATACAAATGCAGACAGGGCTGGCCTGGGGTTGTTATATGTGACCTCAGTATGCCTGACATGGATGGCTTAGAGGTGTTAGATCAGATATTAGAAATAGATAATGAGATCCCCGTTATTCTATTTAGCGCTCATGCTGATATTTCGATTGCCCTCAAAGCTGTTAGGCAAGGTGCATATGATTTTCTCGAAAAAACCGAAGATCCTCAAACTCAGGTAGATACAATTCACCGAGCTATAACTAAGCGTGCACTCGTCCTAGAAAATATAGAACTAAGGAAAACGATAGACAATGCTCATGACATAGAAAGCCGTTTAATTGGACATGGTCAAGCAATTAATACCGTCAAAAAAGAACTAATAAATTTAGCACAAGTCGATGTGGATGTGGTCCTCAATGGCGAAACAGGAACTGGAAAGGAAGTTGTTGCAAGGTGCATACATGACTTTAGCGCCAGAAAATCCGCACCATTTGTTGCAATTAATTGCGGTGCTATTTCGGAAAACTTGATAGAAAGTGAGCTATTTGGTCACGAGGTAGGATCATTTACGGGAGCTTCAAAGAAACGCATCGGAAAACTAGAGTACGCTAATGGCGGTACGGTTTTTTTGGACGAAGTTGAGAGTATGCCTCATTATCTACAAATTCGCCTATTGAGAGTTCTCCAAGAAAGATATATAGAAAGAGTTGGTGCTAATAAAAATATAGAACTGGACATTAGAGTAATCGCAGCTAGCAAAGTTGACCTTAATGAACACGTTGTAAACGGAGGCTTTCGGCAAGATTTGTATTACCGCTTAAGTATTGCAAACATCGAGCTACCCAATATTTCCCAAAGAAAGGATGATATAGGGCTCCTATTTAGCCATTTTGTAGCTAAAGCCTCTAAGAAGCATCACAAATCACCAGCATCAATCCCATCGACATTGATAAGGCAATTAGAGCATCGAGATTGGCCTGGCAATGTTCGAGAAATTTCAAACGAAGCAGAAAAATGGGTACTAGGGCTTTCAATAAGTCAAAAGTCTAGAAGTGCATTTGAAGATAACTCTTCTCACTCTCTTGATGAAAAACTAGGGCGCTTCGAAAAGGAGATAATTGAAGATGCGCTATTGAGAAGTGATCATAGTATTTCTGATACAGCTGATGACCTAAGCATACCAAGAAAAAAACTTTATCTACGGATGAAGAAGTATGGTATCGGAAAATATGACGAGTAATTAATATCTCTAGTTATTTAACATTTTTACAGGATTATCTTATAAAAACAGCCACCTATGATTAACTCCTGGCGGCTATTTTGATTTTTAATAAGGCGTGGTAGCACAGCAACTTATCGACTGTATTAACCCACAGTCATCCATGCATCACCACTTCATATTCTTCCGCACTTAAGTCTTTGTCTAGCGTATTATTAGACCTGTTGGCCAGATCTTTCATTGCCTTATTTATTTGTGCTGCGAGCTTACGCATTGCGATCACTTCTTGAGTTCTCAGACCATGAACATAGCGGTGGTGATCCCTTCCAAAGGCCTGGTTCGTCGCCCCTGTAGAGGCTCCTCCGTGGCGCTTACACCGACCATTACGAAGGTTGCCTTTATGCTTACACAAGCCCCCTGAGCGCGTTTTAGCCCCGCAAACGGGTAATGTGTTTAGGTCAAACCGATTGGCCGCCACATGGGCTTTATAGTCCCTTTTTAGCATTAACACCCCCCTGTTCATACACGCCAATGGCCGCCTGGCCCCCAGCCTCAATGTTCACCTTTTCAACAATAATCTTTTGCTGACCTTTGCCTTTCATACGCTCAAGCGTGTTGATCTGATCGATTCCCAGCCTAGATGTTTTGGTATATAGATTGCCTAAGCTGTTGATGGCCTCAATTTGGCTATAGTTTTTATCTAAAAGTAGGGCGCATCGGCCTAATACGATATGGGTGATGGCTAGTTGAGTTGCTACCATAAGCTCTGGCTGGCTTTGTGGTGCTGATGCTGCAATAAGAATAACTGACTTATTTAAGGCATCTTTTGGTTCATAGCCTTGGCTGATAAGAAGGTTGATCAACGGCCTGGTGATAGTGTTGATTGTGGCAGCTGCGTCACAAGTGATACCAACTTGTTTGACAAGCTTATAAACAGGGCTATTAGATGTTGGAGATATTTCTATTGATGCTGGTGCTATGAGTGGTTGTTCGATCATGGGTTATGTCTCCAGTTTTTTTGAATCAGGAATGGCGGCTGTGCTTAGCAAGACCGGCTTCGTTCCACTCGGCTTTAACCATGTCAACTATCCACTCCCTAGTTTCAGGGTCTTCGTGTGCATATACAGGTATGTCAGATATTGCCTTCTCTAGTGCATCAATAGGGTAAACATTATCCCGTGTTACCTTCTTCCTTATTAACGTATTACCGTAGCAAATATCACCCGTAGTAAAATCGGCCGGTAGACCAAGTGTTTTAGCGGGTTGTAGCGTTTCCTTGTCACTGGTTCTTATCACTGAGTTATCACTGAGTTGTCCACGACTTATCACCGAGTTATCACTATGATTGTATGCGGCCATAACTTCTTCATGCGTGATGTCGAGCGGGATGATGGTGCCATTGATCAACTTGCCTTTTTTATTGCAATGTAAGTGACCTGTAAAAAACAATGGCTTAAGGTTACCCATTCTCCTATGGAAATCGGTTCTAGAACGCGGTATGGCTGCGCCAGATTTCTCCCAAAACTTTAAAAAATATGAACCTTTAGCCACGTGAAAGTGGCCTTTGGGCAGGGGATCGCCAGTCATACCATGCTTGGTGGTTCTTGAGCGTGTTAGATCAGCATTGAATATTGCGTATGCTTCTGCGCCAGTTACTGCATATTTAAACTGCAGGGTTACACCTTCAGCGAGCTTGTCGCCGTATTTAGAAGCGGAGTACCCAATGTAAACGAGTGCGTCATGGCCAGTTTTTTTAAGTAGATCGTCCACCAATTTTTGATGGTGACGGTTGATCCATTTTTTGGCCATTGGCGTGCCATCGCGTTGGTTAACTACCAGTCGGCCACGTTCTACAGAAACTGAGTAGTCTTGGTTAAGAAGTTCAGACACCAAGGGGTCAGCTGACGTACAGGCATGGTTTATCATGGGCTGGTCTACGAGGCTGTATTTGCTTGGTTTGCGAATTGGCTTAGCCATTCGTCAAGAACAACACGGTCATAAACAACTTTGCGACCAATTTTTCGATAGGTTGGTGCGGGTACGCCAGCAAGTATGCCCGTAACGCGGGACATTCTGATGGTGGATGAGGCAAAGCCGAGCTCGCCAGCACACTCATGAGTGTTGGCTAAGCTGGAGGTGATATATAGCTTCTTAGACATTGGGATATACCTGTTTGTTGATTAAGGTATATCTATTTAATACTCCAATTTGAGATAGATCTAATGCGAAATTTTATTATTTTTTAGAAAAATTCGCATTAGATTTTCTGATTCGATGTCTTAACGCGTCATCTGAAATGTCTTCAAACTCCATTACATTTAGACATTTATGTGCAAATATCTCAAACCTAGTTTGGTTGGCGGGTCCGGTAACTGTGGGCGCTTCATTGGTAAGTTCAATATAGATGGCAGTTATGGCATCAAGAGCGATGTCTAGGCCTGGTGTTAGGTCTAAATTGCCACTTACTCCTGATAGTTCGTCTACTGATTTGCCTGCGCAGTGCTTGGCAGTTTTAGCCAGTGCGCCAATGGTTTCGTAAAACTTACTCTCCGTTGCATAATCTGGCAGTCGTTCTGCCCTAATGAAGTTGTACTTATTTTCTGTTGTAAACAGGCCTTCTATGCACCAGTCATGAAAAACATCTCGATCTAGCGTCGTTAATGAATCAAATAGGGCCAGTGCTTGGCGTGAAATTGTGCCATGAATAGCTTTCCTTTCACTTTCGCTATAGCCCTCTTTTGTATTGATGTCGTTTTTCTTAGCTCTTTTTGTAATCAACCTTATAAATGCTGCAGTTTCATTAAGTTGCTTTAATATTGTTATGCCGTCTGAGGAGGTGGGGGCAGTTGGTTTCTTTTTGTTTAGATCGTCTATAAGCGATTGGCAAATATCGTAGGTAAAGGAAGCCTCAGTAAATGCAATGCGTCCTTCCTCCTTTTTCTCTCGGTGGGGCTGTTTCGGGCTCTTAGCATGGTTCAATATATACACCTCATTGATCTGTGATAAAGGTATTGCGTCGCTCTAAATAGGTAAGCCGCCGACCTGGTTATAAGCCTGCGTGCAAAAATCTGGTTAGCCTGTGATTGAAACCACTTTGCTTGGCTCTAACTCTGGCTCGATAACGTGCTGGGCTAGCCACCGTTCCCACGTCTTCATGGCAGCGCGCTTCTCTGGCATGTATTCATATTGATCATAATGCTTGTCGCTAACGTCTTTGACAGCGTGATTTTGTAGTCGGTCACGCATTTCTTTGGTGATGCCTGCTTTGCCCATTAGTGTTTTTACTGTGCGGCGAATATCTCTTGGAGTAAAAGCTTTAATTGGCAGATGGAGTCGCATGTCAGCTACTTGGTTAGATAGCACGCTTACTCGGGAGTATATGTCCCCCTTTGGTTTTGATACGCGTGAAGGAAATAATAACCCGCTGCTGTTGGTGTCTGCCATTCGGCATTGTATTTCATCCCAAGCAAATCGGTTTAGGGGGATTAAGTTAGGCACTCCCGACTTTGTTTTAGTCATGTATATGGCCTTGTCGCCAGGTTGGACGTCTTGAACTGTGAGCCGCATTAACTCGGCTGGATGATAGCCAGTACAAACCATAACTTTGAGAAGGCTCGCATAAACTGGATTCATGAATTCTTCGCATGAGTCCCAAACAACGCGCAGCTCTTCGGGGTTTAAGAACCGTTTTAGCGCCCGCTCAAATTGTTTGATCTTCTTAACCTTGGCAACAGGGTTCGAACTTATGTCAAAGCAAAGATTGTCGGCGCGCTGGATGGTTATATCATGGTCATAAGTGAGACCAACATTGAAGGCTGCATGCAGGTCGCCCCGCGTTCGGTTGATCGTAGTGGTAATGCCGCGGTCGAACATGGCCCTAAGAACCATCTTCATGTCGTTAGCGGTAATTAAGTTGGCCTTCTTGTTGGCCAAATGGGGGTAAGGGTTAAGTACATAGCGCTGTAGAGCGGCGTAGACCTTTGCGTAGGACGACTTGTCTTCAGCCGCCATCTTGTCGCGGTAAACTTCGCAAAGCTGTGCCAGTGTGCCTAGGTTATCAAGACGTAGGCGCTCGCGGATTGATTCGGCCTCGGCTTCTTTGGCCTTGCGTTTATCTTCTTCCAGTTGAAATTTTAGATCAGATACGGCCACAGACTTGTTAGCCATAACTCTGCCCGCATTTCTTGCGTCGCTCAAAGATCTGAGGGTTTTAGTTGTGCCCAGCTTGACCGTAATGTCGTTGCCATTACTCCGATCACGAAAATAATATTCTCGTATGGGGAGTTTGCCTTTTCTGTATTTGACTAGCAAAGAGCCGCCTGCATCTAGCGACTCACTCCGCTTCTCGCCAGGCTTCAAACTTCGAATCATGGTGTCGGTGAGTTTAGGCATATGCTTGGTCCCCGTTTTGTAAAATTTGGTCCCCTATTTGGTCCCCGTTTATACAATACAGTCAGCAACGGTAAAATACAAGTAGAGCCATCAACTTATATAAAACAACGAGTTATGGATGCTATGGTATTGACCAAGTACAAACAGCACTACTAAACCAAAAGATTCCGATCCTGTTGGTCGGGGGTTCGACTCCCTCCTGGCGCGCCAATTTTCTATTCAAATTAGTTAATAAGTCGTTAAATATCAATGATTTGATGCCATCATTGCTTGTCATTTTTTTGCCACACACTTTGCCACACGGTAGGTGTATACTATGACCTTGACTCTACAACTCCAGAACTGCAAGGTCGTCATGCAATACATTACCAAGGTCAGCGGTAGCAATAAATGGTATTACAAGCGTCGCATTCCGCAAGACGTCCAGTCACACTACCCAGACAATAAAGATAACAAAATTGTTAAATCTTTAAGAACTGAGAACAAACAAGACGCTATTCGTAAGGCTTCTCAGCTTACTCGAAAGTTTGAAACTGAATGGGATGTGATTAGAGGTAAGGCTCCCGCTCTTACTGGGACGATGCTTGATAAAGCTAAGAATATATTAGAGCGCAATGGCCTACCGCAGTCCAAACGCGCACAACGTAACGAAATTGATTTTGATTTGTTCATAGATAGCCTTGACGAGAGCTTGCCCCGAGAAGTTCGGGACGCACTGTTTCTGGCCCACATGAATAATGACGTAGAAGCTACTGATAAGCTTCTAGCTCTTTACCTCGAACCTGAGCAGCTAGCTGCAGTAGCAATCTCTGGCGGAACCTTGGTACTAAAAGCCTCTACCATTCTAGAAGAGCATTTAAAAAATCAGGGATGGCTTCGTGATAAGAAGAAATGTGGCCCATATAGGCTTGCATTTGCAGATTTAATAGAGGTTTTAGGCGATAGACGCCCAAGTGAATATAGAGTGTTTGAGGTGCAGCAACTAATCACTTATATGGTAGAAGAGCGAGGCTTAAAAACTATGTCTGTCAAAAGGCGTATGGGCTGTATTAGGGCGGCTTTTACAGGTGTGACAAAGCTCTACGAACTCAATGAAGATAAGCCACATAATTTTACGGGATACGCTATTCCGAATCTAGGAGATGATGCTGAAGATAGGTCAGACTTCTCTCCAAAGCAGCTGGCGGACTTAAGAATTGCTATTACAGCCGGTGTGGATGAGATTTGGGGTATGATTGCTGTGATGATGGAAACAGGATTTCGTGTTAGTGAAGCTTGTAGTCTAAGTATGGCCGATGTCCATGGTCTTGATACAGAGTACCCATTTCTGACACTGCACAAAACTCCATTTCGCAGGCTCAAGACGAAGAGTTCAATTAGGTTTATTCCATTAACTGGGTTGGCCTTAGAATATGTGCGCTCCGTCACAGGTAAGTGGTTATTTCCTCGTTACATCGATGAAGAAGAAAAACGTGTGAAAAACGACAGCGGAAGTGCAGCGGCCAAGAAACGTATACAGTCTGTGTTGGGCCTTGATGCTCCAACATCACATTCTTTTAGACACACAATGGCCACAAGGCTTAGAGATGCCGAGTGTCCGGAAGATATGCGAAATGAAATGCTAGGCTGGAGCAGCAAGGTCAGTGACCGCTATGGAAGTCCTTCAGATATAAGTATCAAAGCTCGATACCTTAAGAAAACCCTAGACTGGCAAGGGCAAGGATGGAATAGAACGGCTAATTAGAGTGCTAAGCAGCTACTGATAATTCCACAGGCTTAGGGTTCAACCAGTCCATCAGTAGGCCTCTCATGCGTTCGCTCGGTATGTACAGAGTGATGGGCTTGCCGTCACGGATGGCACTGCGAAATATCCACTGGACTAACGCTGATAAAGAATACTGGTCTTGACTGACCTTAACGCCTCTGGATTCAATGAATGTCTTCACGATTGGCACCATGTACAAGTCAATCATATAAGCTAGATTAGTCCTATGGCGATGCTCATTGGTTGCTCTAGCATTACACGCAACATGTCCCTTTGAGTACCCAGAACCCTTTAGCGGGATTCTTTGAACTTCGTAGCATGTCCACATTGCCTGAGAGGCTCCACCGGAGACTTTGTTCTTGTAGTAGTTGTATATCAGGTTATGAGTTTCCTTTAAAACGCCAGCATCTTGTCTCCCGTACCACGATGAGCTGAGAGGGCGCACTATTCTTCCGTACTTAGGTATATTGCCGATTGCATTCAACTTTGGGTCATCGATGATAGTGATTAGTGACTTGATTTTTGCCCTCATTGTCCCTTCATCAATTAACGGGTGAGGCTCAAGTTGGTAATCGACGAGTGTGTGATGGTGGACCCTATACCCTGCAGCCAAGACATATGCGTCCATGATGCTACCCGACCAAAGGTAGGTTAGAATCCAGACCTCTTCAAATAAAGCTAAGAAATCAGTAGGAAAGACCCAGAAGTTCATCTTATCCTTGTAGCGGTATAGGTTTCCGTTCTCGCACAATGATTTCACATGGTCGAACTTTCCTCTGTATTGGGGTTCGTTTCCGTGGTTCCAGAGTATGCGACCATCATCAGCTATCGATATGAGGTTGTGGCTATACAACATCTTGAAGTCGCTATTGGATATTTCTTTGCATTGTTCCACGCAGTCCATCACCTCGTCGATGAATAGTAAATACTTGTTTGTGGACACCAAGTCATAGGTGGTTCTGTTGAGTCCTTTCCACAATGCGTGTGTGGTGACGATATTCTCACCGGCTTCAAGCAGCTCGTGAAAGTTATCAGTCTTGGACTTGCCATAAGCAACAGGCGATTTGAAGTTAGCCAGTGAGCAAGCCTCTTTGAATCGCGTTATCTCATCTAAGTAAGGTGTAACAACGATGATTTTAAGTGGGGCGGACTCTCCAAGCAGTGAGGTGATGCAAGATTGGTTGATGGTGTTAATCATCCATGTGGACTTGCCTTCTCCCATCATTGCATCAACGACATTGATGAGTGGGTAGTTGTCATTGTATTCGGTGAAATTGAACATATTTGGTCCTGTTAAGCTGTGCGAGTTAGCCGATTTAGTGGAATCAAAACAGCTAAAAAATAGTTAATATGCCCATATACGTGGCGTTCAGGGCATTACCCTTAAAAGAAAATGGATATATTTAATAATGAAGAACGATGATGGAAACAAGCTTCTGAAGAGTCTAAAGATGTCTGTAATCCACTATCGTTCGCCATTACCGTGATTTACCTATTTAAAGTGGTCATGGCTGTGGTCTATAACCATCAACGATGATGGTCATCAATGTATGAATTACAGAGGTGATTGCTCCTAAGATGAATGTCCACAGCCTCAGGTGACATAGCTCTAAATACCACAGGCTCACCACCATAAGCATTCATTTGACGGGTGTCAGTAGGGCTTAGGTAGGTGGGTTGGAAGTGCAGGTAATGGTGATTAGGCCGATGGAAATAATGTCACACAGCTATGGCTGCTTTTAGGTATTGGTCCGTTGCTCCTCCTAGGCGAACACCCACTAGCTTGGCAGTTAGATGTCCTTTCTCTGTTAATGTCAGAAGGTTCCTTCGAGCACGCTCAGGGTCTGTATATCGCTGGATTAAGCCTATACCACCACCGTCAGGGTTGTGCGTCTTGCCATCGGACAACATGTCTATGCTGAAATAAAGATTAGCCACATCGGTTCCTAGAATTCCAGAGAGCTCGCTGGTAGTTGTCGTACCACATACAGAGATAGCTACAAAGACTTTCAGCTGCATCAGTGTAATGTCTGGATGTATGTGTCCAAGTTCGGCAATAGCCATCCCTAGTGGCTGTAAGGCGTTGTATAGGATGCCTTGCTTCATATTAATGTGGCTCATGATAGCGAGTCTCCTAACAGAACCATATTGATGGCAACAGATTCAGATATAGGTCGTTCAAGCTTAGCCTCAAGCTGTCTCTTAGCGCTCATGAGTGCTTCATAGCCTTCCTTACTAAAGCGCATGGCACGTTTACAGAACGGGTTACGTAGCTGCTGTTGTGGGGTTAGTTTCGTTGGATTGGTCATTCATTGTTCCTGTTAAATAAGTTAATAGGTGGTCATGTTTCGAAAAGACATATGGGGCCGAGATGAGTGTTAAAAGAAGTTGGGGTCCCTATAGGGCTACACTTGCTTTCGCACAGAGATGTGGCGCTGCCATACCTATAGTGCAATTTAATTACTTAGTGAGGGTTAGGTCAGTGGTGGACATCTTTCTAGATGCTGGTATAGCGGAGCTTCAGCCTCATTAATGTTTATGTGGGGTATACCCCTGTTGAGCTGTTCACTGGATGATGAAAAGAGTTCGCTAAGGATTGATTATTCATGAACGTATATGTAGCATCGATATCTCTAAGACCCTCTATGAACGTTTAAGGAGAAAGGAATGACTACACATCAACGCTACGGATATGCTCGTGTAAGCACTCATGACCAGCACACCACCATCCAAGTAGAAGCACTGAAAGCTGCAGGTTGCCATCGTGTGTGGGAAGAGAAAGTGTCAGGTACAAGCAGGGTGTCTAGGGCCGAGTTAGAGAGCGTTCTTAGCTATCTTAGAAGTGGTGACACGTTGGTAGTCACTCGCATAGATAGGCTCGCTAGAAGCCTTAAAGACCTGCAGGACATCATCCATGAACTCAAAGGTCGCGGTGTCCATTTGCAAGCGACTGAACAGCCTATAGATACTTCTACGGCCGCAGGGAAGGCTTTCTTAGACTTCTTAGGCCTGTTCGCTGAGTTCGAGAATAGCCTCCGCAGAGAACGCCAGTTGGACGGTATAGCGATGGCTAAGACTGCAGGGAAGTACAAGGGCAAGGCTCCTTTGAAGCAAGAGCTAAAGGACCAAGTCATCAGCCTATTTAAGGCTGGCATTAAACAGGTGGATATCATCAAGCAAGTGGGTGTTGGTCGTACATCGGTGCATTCAATCCTCAAGGCTGCAGGGCTTAAGTAGGTTGTATGTGTCCTACTGGCTGTGTAAATGGCTACACCTGCAGGCCACCTGAATGCCTACGTGTGCCCCATTGGCTGGTGGGAGTCCGATGTTGCACCCTGTGATAAGAAGCTGTCTAAGCGGTTGCACTACCCCTGTGCGGGGGGGGCTCCATACGTCCTATCATAGATATAACCTAACGGATTTTTGAGCCTAAATTAATTCCATACAAGTGCGAGTGAACAGCACTAACTCCTAGCTATAGCATGCTTTGTAATAATAGCGGCGCTTCTGATTTCTCTTTTCATTGTATTTAAGACGGAATCCAAAGAGTTAAATGGGTAGGGAGGATGCGGAGTGGTTCTTTAAATATTTTAAACTTATTCACCACCACCTAAGCCACCACCAGTACTATTGCTACCTGTGGTCTTTATTTTTACTAACGAACTTTTATTACAAAACTTGCATCTAGCGGGCCAGGTTGTGTAATAACCATTGATATCGCCCTTGTCAGTAACACGCAGCGCCATGTGTGACCCACAATGTCTGCAGCGTAGAGTTTTTAAGCTAAACCAGATTATGCCTACAACAAAGAAGGCGCATATTGGGAGAACGCTAAACAAAAAGGCGCTAAATGAGGCCCCACCGATTGTTGGAATGACCTCAATTTTCATGAGTAGAGCCGCAATTAGCATTGTTAAAAATGGAGCCATGATTAAGTACCCAACGGTTCTGGCTAGCCAGAAACGGAACATCGCCTTGGGACCCCAGGTGAGCTTTTTATTTGTCATATGAACACTCCTTTGGCGATTTCTGTAGTCCGGCACAACTGTCCTGGTCCAACAACCATCAGCACTTTATAGTGGCTGAACCCTTCAGATATAGGTTGCCAAAGTAGCTCAATCACTTTCCTTGAACTTCATAATCACACGTGATTGTTAGTTAAGTGAAAACTCGTAGTTGTAATTGATATCGGCGTCATTGAACTGTATGCCAGTATTGGTTGCTTTGAAGGTAAACCTCATTTGCAACCGAGGGTCTGCTGTCGGTTTTAATTTGGCCATTGCTCTGGTTAAAGAGATTGCTTTAGATATTGCTTGGTTTTCAAGTTCAGGATGAGTTCGGGCCAAGTATTGCCATAGTCCTTGTGCTGCTGGAATGCCCTTATCCATTGCGTATTTTGCATGTGCCATAGCTGTTAGGGTGTCACCGTTGAGAGTGAACCCATGTTTGGCCAAATCTTCTGGTCCAACTAGAGCTATTAGAGCGGCAAGATTAAAGTAGGCTGATACGCTGCCCTTGTCTGCTGCATCCATGAACAATTGACTTGCCAGTGCAAGGTCCGGTGCTTGTGTTTTTCCCAATACATGCATCACCGCAAGGCTGTTGAGTGAGTCGGCCACTTCAGCTTGTGCCGCAATCGTGTGGTGTTGTATTACTTTTTCCCACTCAAAACTCTCACCAGATAATACAGGACCTAGCAAATAGGCGTGACCCAAAGCAGAGTGAGCAAATTTATCGCCACTTTCTGCTGCCATTTTCAGTAGGTCAATGCCTTTTTGCGCATTTGACTCACCTAACGCTGGGCTGAAGTACGCAATAATATAGCGGACCCCTCGAGTGCGTGCCGCATCCATATCTCCATTGTTGGCCGCTCTAGATAATTTCTCGTTCTCTGTCTCGGCCTTTGTACCAGAGGTGCTGATGGTTTCCACAATTAAATCAGCTATACCTTGGCCGCCAGTAGGAATGGGGTTGCTAGCATACCAGTCATCAATATCCACCAAAGCGATTGGACAGCGGTATAGAGACTGGTTGTCAGGGTCAGGGTCTGGAAAGGGTTCGGAATCAATTTCTAGGATTATGCTACTCACGTCCACTTGATTACTAGAGTTCCAGCTAAAAGTTGACTGAGCCACAATGTCATCTGATAACAGGGGTATTCCTTCAGGTCCGTATATGCTCAATTCACTGGGGCATGTTGCTCGGCTTTGTTTGAACTGACACGCTGCTCTAGGTTTAATAATAATGGCGCCGAAGAATTTCTCGTGCTCGTCAATCGCGCGCTCAATGTATTTGTAGGTTAGGTCGGGTTGATAGACGTGAATTTTATTGTTGCAGGACTCTTGTACTTCTGCATCGGTTGCTACATAGGTGGTGTCAGCATTGAGACGCTCGAAGCCAGTCCAAACGCCAACCAAAGAATCAAAGCTTGATAATGCCTTCGCGTTAGCTTGCAGCGGCATTGTAAAAATCAAAGCTGCTACGATTAACCTCATTTTACACCTCCAGCTATAGCTAGCTTAATTTCACTATACGCCGACCACTGAGGGGCAGCAAGCTGGAGATGTAAGTCTTAGGTAAGGCTGTGATATTCTTAATCCCACGAAAAGAGCATGTTGATTTTAAGATGATTATACTTTGCCACAAACTTTGCCACACGCCATTAATATTTTAGATATAATGGGAGCGGGCATTTTCTATTAGATGGCTTATATGTATGGATATTAAGGAGTAATTAGATGAACATTATTTCAGATAAGTCGGCTCGCTCCTGGCGCGCCAATTCAAAAACAATTTCTTCAAGTTTTCAACAAGTTAACGGAACCGTTACACAAACCGTAGTACCTACCGTAGCACCATCGTAACGCTCACTGTGCTGCCGACTTTGTATCAACTTTAATTAAGTTTACTCAGTGGGGATGGGTCAATGCTGGATCAACAGTGTGTTGCACATACGTTTATTAAAGCAGGTGTTTATTACTATACAAGGCGTGTACCCAAAGGCGTGCGGCATCATTACGCTTGTAAGTTAATCAGTTTTTCATTACGCACAAAACTCGCTTCAGTCGCATCAAAGCGCGCACAACAAATGAGCGCTAGGTTTGAACATGTGTGGTTTCAGTTAAGTTTAGGCAACAAGGCAGAGCATAAAGGCATTTTAGACAATGAGGCTGACATTGATGTACCCAAATTGTCTCAGGCATTGACATACTATCTACAGCAAAAGGCGGGCAGCAAGAGCAAAAACTTCACTCAATCTAACCACATTGCCTGTAATGCTGTGTTCGCATTAGCGGGTGATAAACCGATCAATCAATATCAGCGTAAAGACGCGATGCAATTGCGTGATTATCTGGTGAATAAGAAGTTGGCTGGCACAACGGTTAGACGCAATGTGGGTTGTGTGCGCACTATCATCAACTTTGCTATGAGCGAATATTCGCTGGAGATGAATAATCCATTTCATAACATCTTCATAGAGAAGCAGGCGCGCACGGTGAAGCGACTTCCAGTGCCACTTGATAGATTGCTCGCGATACAACAAGAATGCGTGGAGATCGGCGATGAGAGACGGCTGCTGATACTTCTGCTGTCTGGGTCATTGATGCGTTTAAGTGAGGCTGCTGGTTTATTGCAGGACGATATTGTCATGAAGGGCGATATGATGACTGTTTGCATTAGACCCAACACACTACGAGACTTGAAAACTCGCTCAAGCGAACGACAAATACCACTGGTGGGTGTTGCTCGTTATGCTGTTGAAGTGCTGCTGTGTAATAAGAGCACAGCATTATTCCCCAAAACTGTAGGTGCTGAGTTGAAGCGAAATTCGGTGTCCGCTGCTGTGAATAAGTGGCTAAAGCCACGGGTTGTTAAAGGTGTAACCGCGCATTCGTTTAGGCATACAGGTAGGGATTTATTACGCGAGGTGGAATGCCCAGTACCAGTGATTGATGCAATTGGTGGTTGGGTGTCTGCAAAATCTGCGGGCGAAGGCTACGGCACTGGGTATTCGTTGGCAGTGATGCAGCAGCATCTTGAGCGGGCGTTTGAGTTGGTTTCAGCGCGTGGGTGATCGTTGCTTTGTCTAGTGATAGGATGGAAGAGAAGAGCATGAAACGAAGGAAAATTAATGGACAAGCTGTCTGAAAAAAAGCGTGCGAAACTGAATGAGTTAAAGCGCAAGTTATTGGACGGGCAGCATGTCCAAAATCGCCAATTAAAAACTTGGCTTGGCGATGATGCGCTTAAGGAAATGGAAGATGACTGGGAATCTCAGAAATCTATACGAGATGACTTAGCATCCCCACCAGCACAAATTGAGGAATACAAAAAGCGACTGCAAAAATTGACCTTGCTGCATTCGCGCGCGGAGCATTACAGCCACAAAAAACGAAACGCTGCTGCTGAAGATATGTATCATCAAAGTGAGGCGCTGGCGGAAGAGTTGATAGAGTATATGCACGAAATTTTGCAGACTGACCAAAGCCTGCAAATTTGGTTTGATAGATTGCCAGACGAAAATCATCGTGGACTCACCCCAGCGTCACTACCTCAAGTCATCAACTCACGCTCTCGTTATAATCAAGGTGGTGGTTTCAGCAGTGCGAAGCAGAGCAAACAAGAAGTGAAGATTGGCGCTGTTGAACAAGCCATTAGCGCCCTAGATGAGCCACAGGTGATGGACGATGACACCGCAGCACACATTGCTCGTATGCGCAGCGTGCTGAAACGTCAGGAGTAGTCATTAATCGTTAGCGAAGCACCCGCCTAGTAAATACGATCACAGTGCCGATAATACAGCCTAGGATAAATGCCAACACTGACTTCAGCATCAATTTGTTCGTCAAGTTGCTAGACACGCTTTCCTGAACGCTTCCAACAAGATCAAACAACTCGCCCCTATCATCTAAACTACTAAGATTTGATACCTCAATGATGCCCACAAGTGCCGAATGTATGTTTTGCAATTCCGCGAACGAAGCAACAACCAATCCGTTGATCTCGTCAACCGATATGTTTGACACATCGCTTGAAGGTGCTTTGTAATCGTAGAAATTAATCTCAGTGATGATCTGTTGTAGTTTGGTTGAAATGGCTATTTTTTCTTGCAATAAACTCTTTCTAAATTCTGGGTCAGACATCTTTGAGCCTAAAATCAACAAGCGATTAATTACATCTTCGCCATACTGTGGAGCATAGACTGTCGTGCCAGAATTATTTCCGTCCCTTGAATTAGCATCCTCTGCGGGATTATATTGTTGCTGATTAAATTCAATAAGTGCCTGCTCGTAAACGCTAACCATTCGCTCAAGACTAGATCGCTCACGCTCTAATTTTCCTAGACGAGCATCTCTAAAGCCTTTATACCAAGCCTCATTCTGAATACCTACGCCGTTTTTAACCACCAGTTCTTTAAGAATGGAAATGCGATATTTGTTTTCCAAATTTAATTTGTAATGCAAGTCCGCAATTGACATACCTGACGCTGCATCCGAAATTGACTTGTTGCTTAGTGAGTCTGAAAGATCAGTCACACTATCTGATAATAAAGCGTGTGTATCACTCAGAACATTTACTTGGACGAGTAATTCACTTGACTTAATTCGATTGTCAAGGGTGCTCACAGCAGGTGCGTGGGTGACTAAAACGCCACGATCATATATCGCATTCGCTGCCCATACTTGAGGGATATTAGACAGTAGATCACTAGATTTTTTCAAGTTTCCGTTAAATAAATTCAGGTCAATCGTTAGGACAATATTTGCCTTAGATTGCGAGACAATTTCATTCGTATACGCCGCAACCGCTGCACTATATTCATTGTTTGTTAGTGCTTTTTCTTGAGAGATTAACTTTGTTACCACGGACTCCAATTGACCAGCACCATTGAATGTAGACGACAAACTAATTGCGCCAACTAAATCGGAATAACTGAAGTCTGGATTATCTAAACCGTTATAGACTTCGGTCAGGACGACAGCCGATGTTAACTCTTGTGGTGAGAACTTCTCGCCGTTTGGATAAACGCCGCTTTCAACCCCCTGGAAATTAAAATGGACTTGAAGGCTGGCATACCTGCTCTTATCCAGTGTTATGCCACCTAACGAATACACAAGAACAACACCTAAGCAAACAAGCCCGAACAACAATATGCGATACTTTGCCTTTCACAGAGGAATTATAATATCGCGTAAATCAATTTCATCGTTAAACGATTGGTCAGCATTTGGTATTTCCGTGTTCATTTAGATCTCCTGATCACTGAATAGAACAAATTAATAACAACAATAAATATGGCGTAAGATGCTAGGGACAATTCAGCATCCCGAAATGCAAGTGCGATGATCAGCACCTGTGCAAAATGAAGGACTAGAAACAGCGCGGGACTGCTTCGGTAAAGGAGGCTTGGACAGAAAAATGCGATCATTCGCGCTAACACAAGGGTGTCGTTGCGAGTGTGTGTTTGAGCAGTAGTCATTCGCTACCCCCACTGTTGAAGTTGACTAGTTGTGAAGGGGAGCAGTGAAGCGCATTAGCAATGCGTTCAATCGTATACAAACTTGCACTTTTTTGACCGCGCTCAATCTGCCCCATATGTGACCGATTAACACCAGAAATTACCGCGAGTTGCTCCTGCGAAATGTTCAACGACAATCTTGTTCACCTTACTTCTTGACCGAAGTGCTCTGTTAAATCCATCTATAACCTCGTCGTCCATTTAGCCTGTTAGTGAATTTTCCACTATTAGTACCTATTACAACACGGCTTATAAGCATTGACAAAGGTTAGTGCTAAAAAATAGGAATTATTCTTAGGACTGAATTCCTGGATCTAAGACCCAGACGCACGCACAATATCACTTCGCTGCTGCTGCACCTTTTGTTGTGCTCGCTGTAATTGCTCACGCTCTCGCTTCACTCTCGTAGTTAAAACTTTTGACTCCGTTATTTGCGTATTTGCACATTAACCCGATATCCCACGACGCAATTCCAGCGATTTCTCTATCTCGTAGTTCTTACCGAAACCAGCATAAACGCTTTTTAACTTAGTGCTTAATTGCCGCGCTATCACTTCTCGGTTTAGGTCATTAGCACCTGCTATCATTCGTTTGTCTAAGTCGCTTAATTGGATGCCGTTGTCCTTAATGAATTGGTGCAAGTCCTGCAAGTCCTTGTGCTGCATATCATCCAGTCTATCTACCCAGTTCTGCTGTTTGTCCAGTGACGCCATTTGCAGATCTAAATCGCTTAATCGCATTATCATATCTCCTTTAATTTATTTTCCGTCATATCGGTCCTACAATGCACGAATTTCTGCACACACAACGCGACCGCGTATTACCGCCAACTATAGTTTGGTCGCTTACACTTTCGTTCTGGACAGGTCAGTTTTGATACATTGATGCTCGTTATATGCCGTTTTAATTTCATCCGATGAACATCGGTATTGGTGTTCTGTTATCAATTTCTCTGTCTGCCAAATTACTTACCGCCTCTAGTAACATATGTCGTATTTTGATGTTTTGATTTTCACTGCACTTGTGATGTCTCAACGCAATTTCATCTGCAATAAAGCGTTGTATGTTGCTCAACTGGGTTATGCGTTTGGTTGATGCATTCATTGATACAAGCGTCATCTTTCGTTGTTCTAGTTCTTCCATTAAATGGGTAATGGCACTTGTGGTCAGTTCTAGGTTTTGTGTTTTCATACTGCCGTAATAACTTTCGCTTTTGCCACATAACTTGCTAAATCCACGCACAGTCATTCCCGTGTATAACCTGCTTACTCGTTCATATATCTCTTCTGTGAAATTCATTTCTATCATCTTTTTTGTTCTCCTTTAGGTTCGTTAATATCCGCTAGCGGATAAAGACAGCACTTAATGTTTCGCAGGACAAACCTGCTCACATACAGCACTGTCTTATTTTTTACATTTAGTAGTGTTGGTCATTTTTCAATCAATGTTGGATACGTTAATTTTTTTATTCACTCTCTTTCCAAGCAACGATAAGTCAAGCCATCTCAGGCATAACTCATCGTTTAACTCTTTCCGAAGTTATCCAACAACTACATACTCGCAACCTCATATCGTTTGTTGATATTAGGATCGGTAGGTTTGCGTTCACCGATTACGCGTCATCTTACGCAAGCAGTAACGAGTGTATGTAGAAACCAGTGTTACTGCCTTGTGGGGTATCTCCTATAGAGACTTGACGATCCCACTCACTTTTTAGCCAATTAATTTTATTAATCTAATTTGCCTAACCAAGCATTACTGCTCAGCCAACTATTACGACAACACAAACAACATACCCTGTGGGGTTGTCATCTATAGCGTCCTGTTAAGGATAGTGTGTTGAAGCGGACAACTGAAAAGCCCGTTTGCATTACTCGTCACATCAGCGAGTGTAAGCAGCGTTATTATTTCTGGCACGCTAACCTTATGTTCAGTTTGTTTAATGTATTTATGCATTTCTAAACAAGCAGTGTGCAAACACGATTAAAACTGCGATTCTTGGTTTCTAGTTTACAAATGTATATCTTGTTAATTACCAACCCCTTGTTCTATAAGGAAAAACCTTTGACCTCCCCTCCTACCTGACATAATCTAAACCTAAGAACATTATGTAAATAAGGAATTGAGTTATGAAGTCAGTTGCAGCAGTTAAGTCAGCAGACCAGATTTCAGCAATCGGATTATTACTTGATAAACACGGAAACGAAACTTATCGCGATATCTGGCAGCTGGGTATAAACCTTGCGTTACGCATTAGCGACTTGCTCAACCTCACATATGATGATTTTTCTGGTGGGGAAACAATTACAGTCATTGAAGGAAAGACTGGCAAGTCTCGCATAATCAAATTGAACGAAAAAGTGCAGGCTATCGTTAAGCAGCGGCGGGCAAGCAGTCCAGATGATGACTTCGTATTTCAGTCAAAGAGTAATCGTGCAAAATCGTTAAATAAACCACTTAGCCGTGTAGTAGTTGCTCGCAAGTTTGCAGAAGTTGGCGAAATTATTGGTGTTCACTTGGGAACGCACTCAATGCGTAAAACACGCGGTTATGCGATGTGGAAAGCAAGCGTGCCATTGGAAGTGATTGCTCGTGTGTTGAATCATAGCTCGCCAGCAGTGACGATGCGCTACATTGGTTTGGAGCAAGCAGACATCAACAAGACTTATGATGACTTCGTGTTGTGAGTCGTGTTGGGCTATTTTCTGTTTTAAAATCAGTGTGTTGGCAAGTTTGAGTAAAGACCGTTGACCGTAGAGCCTCCCGTAGTACCCTACCGTAGTACATTGTCATTAGCACTGCCGTGTAACTTATTGATTTACTTGCTTAATAGTTTTAATTTTATGGTCTAAGTCACTCTCCTGGCGCGCCAATTAAATCAAATGCTTAGCGGTAGTTTTCAGTTTTTCAGGAGCTAATTGCTGATTCTGGTTCCATATCTGGTTCCATGTAACTGAACCCCACCTATAAATGCTGGCACCAAATACCGCAGCAAAAAAACCAATAATTAGAGCTACCACCCAGCGTAGTATTTTCATATATCCTTCTTTTGTCTTTTATCGATGATTTGTTCAGCCGTTTTACCTGTTTTGAGAAGCTTTGACACATTTGAGTAATCAAAATCTCGAGCATTGCAGAATTCCTTAATACTTGAAAATATTTCTTTATCTCGATGAATAATTATTGGTTTGCAACTTGGTTTTAATTCTCCCGTTAGAACGTAACCATTATCCAGTAATTCCTCCAAATTTGAATTTCTTGATTGCCAATTAGGTTTTTTAAGTCCATACGCAACCTCTGGCTCCATTCCGCGAGATAAGTATTCTCTCACTGTACTCAATGCGTTTAACTTGTGACCAGCAAAGTTTTCTTTTAGATGGTTATAGCCTTCTTTTATAGAATCAAAAGTCATAGTCTTGCCGTCTGGTAAAGTGAGCTTTTGTTTGTTCTTTCTTGGTTTTATGACAGTTTTCAATGCTAACTCTGGTGTCATACCAAGTTTGTAGATCCGTTTTTGTAATGTTTTTTTATCTATTTTTAATTTGTTTAAATCGGATTTAGCTAATGCTGATACGCTTTCAAAATCCATCCTAAAAGCAGTAAGCTTTCTCTTCTCTATGCGTTCTTTTTCTTCTTTTTTTCCTTCCAGTGAGAGACTTAGTGCCTTGGCAATCTCGTGACCCTTTGTGATGTTGTGATACCTAAGAGTGCTGGGGCTCACATTCGCTTGGCGAGCTAAGTCTGATAATGTTTTCGCCTTATAAGTTACTCCAAAAACGATTACTTCGATTGGGGATTTAGGACAAAAAGGTTTATCTAGTTTGTTTGTATCTTTAATCGCTTGCTCAACGGCATTAATAGCCTCCTCTACACCACATAAAAATAGCTCTCTTGCGCCACTCGTGGTTTGGAACCTTTTACCTCTATCTGCTAATAACTTATGTGCCCGACTTTCAATCTTATTTAACAAGCTTGGATCAACGGCATATTGCTTCGAAATAGAAAACCCTTCCAATGAGTGGTCTTCAATATATTTTTTAAGCCTAAGTTCCGCACTAATCGTCGTTTTGCCAACTTTAGTCATCTCTCCTGTATTATGTTTAAAAATATAAATAAGTGACATTCTGATTTACACTCCAGCAATGCCATACTCTGAGGCACCATGATTAATCTAATTTCACCAGATTGTAACATAGGGTTTCATCGCTTTAAGCCGCTTACCTTTTGGTGATTTAGTTGGATAGTAGGCATACAGGTTTTACAAACTTATTAGCAGGGTTTTACTAAAGGATCTAGCTACATGTAAACTGGGAGTAATATGGACATTGAGGCATCGGAAGGGATCGGCTTATGAAAAAAATCGGTTATATTTATATTCTGAGCAACGAGCACATGCCTGGCCTAGTTAAAATAGGGTTCACTGATAGAGATCCCATTACAAGGTCTAAAGAATTAAGCTCTCATACAGGCGTGCCTGGTAAGTTTAATATTGAAAAGTCTTGGGAAGTCCTAGGTGCGGCAGCTATCGAGGCTGCTGTTTTCGAAGAATTGGCTACTCTCCGGTTAGATGGGCGCGAATTTTTTAAGTTCTCGGCCCCAGCAAAAGCAATAAACCGAGTCACTTCTATATTACTGCAATTAGGCGAACTTGATGCGAATGGGGAAACAGTTCCCGCAAAGAAAAGGTTAGCCAAACAAGAGAAAGAATTTGAAAAGGAACAGGAACGTCTTGCTGGATTTAAAGTGGTAGAGCAAGCATGGAGTCGCCAGCGACTTAGATATAAACAATCGATTCTGTCTGAAGTTGAAAGTCGGCTACAGTATTCCATGCTAGAGGTAGAGGCGGAGCATAAAAAGACTAAAAGTTTCCACGAACGTGTATTTCGTATGCCTGCTTGGGTATATGCTTTTTGTATTTTTATACCCCTTGGCTGGCCTATACTTATTGTGTGTCACATTATTGAAATGGCCCATAGACGTGTAGTTGATAAGCATAGGCTCAAGATTAAGACGCTTAATAGCGAAGTTGATAAGTTGCTAGGTCAAACTAAAGTAGACTTCTTTAAAGATAAGGGTTACCCGCTGAAATATAACCGGAGATCTGCCAGATTCTGAACGAGCATTGTTCGACCTGCTGTCACTGTATCAATTAATGACTTAGGGATCCCTTCAATAGCCTATACATGGATAAGTAACTAAAATGGTAAGTCCTAACAAAAAAATCAACATAGTTAGTCCGGGAATAAAAGACTGGAGAGAGCATAAGTGCAAAGGGTTCGTGTACTTAATCACATGCGTACCTGAACAAAAAAGCTATGTAGGCATAACACGACGTCCTCCAAAACAAAGATTTCAAGGGCACAAAAAGGGAGCTGATAGGGGCCAAGGTGATTATGCTAGTTTACAAGAAGCGTTGAGGACTTATGACGACGATTCTTTTAAATATGAAATACTAGCGGAAGCAAAGACTCTAGGGGAGCTGTCCGACAAAGAAGTTTTCTACATCGATGAACTAAGTACTCTTACCCCAGACGGTTATAACAAGAACCGTGGAGGGTCTGTTGCTATTGGCGCGCACCCCTTCTTTTTTCAAGATGAGCTCTTTCAAAGCCTCGCAGATTTAGCTGATCATTATGATATTTATGAAGAGACGCTTAGAAAGAGACTTGGAGCTGGATGGACTATGCCAGAGTCTGTAGGTCTTGAGCTCCGGCCAAAGGCCAAGGTAACAGGTGACAGCTATGAGGTTGCTCAAAAAAAGTTTATTTCACAAGCAGAGCTTTGCGAACATTTCAAAATTTCATTAATCAGCTTCCGTTCAAGACAGCTAATGGGTTGGAGCCTTGAAGAGTCAGTGGGTTTAGAGGAGAGAGAAAGAAAAAACCAATATGTTGTAGCTGGGGTGGAATACAGGACTTTAGTAGACGTGTGTAAACACTATCAAATAAACAAGGCAAAAATCAGTTCGAGGTTGAAAAGTGGTATGGATCTTGAGGCAGCTGTATTCACTGATCAGCTTCTTGGAAATCGTGTGCCTGTAAAAGTCGGTGGCATTGACTTCAACAGCATTTCTGATGCTGCCAGACACTTTGAAATAGAATCTTCTAAGGTGCGGGGGCGACTGAAAGCCGGTTATGGGATGGAAGTGGCTTTTGGCTTAGAAGATATACCACCTGCTCAGCACAAAAGAAGAGATCGTGATGACTTTATAGTTGATGGGTTTTTGTACTCTTCATTTGCTGAATTGGAAAAACATTTTTCTATTAGTCAAGATACTATAAGGCACAGGCTAAATGATGGAGCTTCCCTATTGGAGGCGCTAGCGCCTGTATCTAAAGTTGAAACCTACAAAATTGGCGAAGACTTGTTCACAGCTAAAGAGATAAGTGAAAAATTCAAAATCAAGTATAGGACTGTTCTTTGGAGAATTAGTCAGGGCTGGAGTATAGAGCAAGTAATTGGTCTAGAACAAAAGCCACAATCGGAACAGACAGTAATTGTACTAGAGGGGCAGTCCTTTAATTCAAAAAGAGCAGCCGCACTTCATTATGGTATCGGTCTATCTACCATATATTCTCGAATCCGCTACGGTTACTCGCTTGAGGAGGCGTTTGAATTAAAACCCCGAAAAGCTGAACAAACTGAAAAAGTATATGTTCTCACCAAAGATGGGGAAAGCTGGGCGGTAAATAACATTAAACAGTTTGCTAAGAAAAAAGGTTTGAACAAGAGCTTTATCAGTAATATTTTTTTTACGATGACGTCCGATAAACATCATACGGCTCTTGGTTATTCGATAAGGGCAGCAAGCTTAGGCGAGCACAAAGCATTTTATGAACTGCCTGAAAACCAGTTTAAGCAAATTGGACTAAGTTCGTCCAGCCGCACAGTGATAACCTATAAGGGTATTTCCTATAAAAGCAAAAAAGCTATGTGCGAGCATTTTGGAGTAAAAGTGGCATATTTTTATGCGTGGTATGATGAGTTGCAAGATATTGATTTAACGATGGAAAAGTTATTAAAAAATAATTTATAGATATGATTTCCTAAGGAGCTCTTACGCGTATTATCGCTACTTTGAAGTGTTCATTAGGTTTTCTATAGAATTAATAGTCGTCAACTATCCTATTCAAAATTCTTTCTTCGAATTGTTATTAGTTTTTTATACCACTATTTCTACTCATTACATACACCGGAACTTATCCCAATGCCAACTTATCACTAATAAAGCTAGCCTCTTCCTAGCCCCCAGTTTCGCTTGGGGTCATTCCTGCGATTTAATACTAGTTCAATCCCCTTATCCCCTTGCCACTCACCATCAGGCAGTCTCCATCGGATAGAAACATATGTAGTTGAACTCTTTCCAGAATTCGACCTCATATACACCGACCATTACGAAGGTTGCCTTTATGCTTACACAAGCCCCCTGAGCGCGTTCTAGCCCCACAGGCGGGCAAAGTGTTTAGGTCAAACCGATTGGCCGCCACATGGGCTTTATAGTCCTTTTTAAGCATTCGCCCCCACCCCTTCATAGACGCCAATGGCCGCCTGGCCACCGGCTTCAATATTGACCTTTTCAACAATAATTTTTTGTTGGCCTCTGCCTTTCAGGCGCTCAAGGGTATTGATCTGGTCTATGCCTAACCTCGATAATTTGGTGTATAGGTTGCCCAAGCTGTTGGTGGATTTAACCTGTGAGTAATTACGATCTAATAGCTGTGCGCTTTTGCCTGAGGTAATGAGGCTCTATGAGAATGCTGCAGACACAAAAAAGCCCCGAAACCCTTTGTTTATAGGGTAACGAGGCTAATTATGAGTCTCAATAATAACGCTTGAAACTCGTGTGTGGTGGGGATGGGGGGAGTCGAAATTGCTCTTTATATGGCCATATACTGCTATTATACTTGTATAAGTTAATCCACGTGTACCCAAGCGTGTACCTAAAACTTAATCCTTATCTTATAAGAAGGCGTATCTTTTTTCACGTTGCACCTACTAAATACTGCTATAGCCGAGTGGGAGCCTTTGGCTGATTATTTGGGCTATTGTAGTCACCGGCGAGGTATATCTCTTATTACCAAGCAAGAGAAGCGAATATACGACTTTGTTAAACAAGATAGGTTAATTGTCTATAAGTAATTTTTCAGCTTATTTGACAGCTGATCTCCCGACCATTGGGCGGGAGTCATATTTCTGCTTAATTCAGTGGTGTAGCCGGTTAATATAAAGGCTTTCGCGAACTTAGTGGTTTCCAAATCGAGCATACTAGCAGGCACTGTTAGAGAGAATTTTAACGGCACATCAAAAAAATGTATTCCCCATGTCGTTGTATCCGTCGGATTTCTTCGAAAGCTTGAGAAGCCCGTTTCAAACCCGAGTAGCGGAAAATGATATTTACCATCTGCGGCCACTTGATCATAAGTGCCATATTTTGGAAGGTTAATGGGATTTCTAAATGTACTGAATATGAAATCATTATAACTACCTGAAGACTTACTATGTGTAATGTTGCCTTTGTCATCAGTAAAGGCTATAGCAACCAGTTTGCCATTTGGACGACTTGCTAGGTAGCGAGAGCTAGGCACAAAGTCCATATAACGGTAATTTGGCAAATAAAAACATTCTGGCCCTACACATATTTCAACAGTATCCTTCGCCCCAAATTTCCTAGGCCTAGACTCTATATTTGATAGTGTTCTCAACACGTTTTTCATTGACGACTTAAATTGAGGCGTATAGGCAGCGGCTACATCAACTATAATTTGAGGCTCAGCCCCCGTAGTATCGTACCTAACATCAGTAACCTGAACCAACAGAGCGTTCAGAGGGTAATTAGATAGCGCTTTATCAAACATGTGTCTAAAAAACTTTTCTTGCTGTTTTTCTTTTTCGATATTTGCAAAGAGAGATTGGCCCTTAACCAAAGTTTTATTTTTGTTAGATAATGATATAAAAGAACTAATTCTGCTTTCTGAAATTTGAAAGTCTGCTTTGAAAGAATACCCAAATTGAATATCTTTAACTAATACTTCGTTATCAATTGATTCAATAAAACCTGTCATTGACGAGCGTATTTTATCGATTAATATCTCATCATTCACAATGACTCTTTCCGCATCAACTAATTGCGGTATTATTTTTTCTAAAGCATTACGTGAGGCATCGTGTCGAGCAGCGGAAGGGCTTTCGCCATAGCCTATAGAGGAGACGACAGTATTTGAAGCAGCTATACAAGACATTGAAAAAGTTAGTAAAAACAGTACAGGGATAAGGCTTTTTTTATAATTGTTAGACATTTTTTATCCTTTAACGACCTGCTTAGGAAGTGATAACTTACTTTACATGCATACAATAACTAAAAATCCCCGTAAGACTTCTGGGTAGACGACTCTAGTTGACCTCCAGAAGAAGATTCGGATCCCTCGTTGCTCTGTGTGGTACTCGTAGAATTCAGGAAGGTATCAATAGAACCTGCTGCCTTCATCGTATTTTTGCTCATACCCACAGTAACGATTACCTCTTGCGTATCAGCGTCGTAACCTGCTTCTAAGATAATGACGCCTCTTAGCAACCCTTGTGCACTTGATGTAGTGATCTCTGTGACGCTTTCTATCATCTGCCGAGTCACGGTAGATGAAATCTGAGCCGTCTCACCACTGCCAGTTTGCGTCGTGTTGCCAATGTCATTTTGGATTTCTTCAATAATCTTAGTGGTAGAAATGCTTTCCTTTATAAAACGAACAATTAAAGCTTTAGCTTTCTCAGTAGCAATAATCCTCGCTTTATTGATTCCCCGAGTATCAGCAACCATAACTGGGTGGCGATATACAGAGGTGATTTTCTCTATATTTCCATCATTATCGAAGTACACAGAGACACCAGTTAGCCCAGTATTCCACTGAACTGATCCTGCGTCTGTTATCTTCAGTGGGTGCACTGCGGATAATGCTTGTGTTGACACCATAATCAATAATGTAACTATAATATTTCGAATTTTTTGCATAGCTAAATCCCCTAGATGCAGATTTATTTAATTCCATATCACTTTAGATACGACATTTTATTATAGTTAATGCTCTTGTTTTAGAGCCAATAAGTCTTGAATTTTCCAGCCCCTTCCTAGTTGCCAAAAACACTAACCACCGCACTCCATGAAGATACCATATCATTTACAGTGTAATTGTGGCTAGGGGAAGATTTCTGAGTTTGACTTTAGGTACAACTGTAATCCCCCATAAATTCAGGTCAGCCAATGCTTGCCGCAGATAGCTATACGTAAGAAAGCTATCTGCGGCACCCGGGCTGGTGGGTTTTGATTATCTTTGATCAGTAGGGGTAGAATGTAGGGTATGTCCTTGTGACGCTGGTGAGGCTAGGGCTGGTATTTGGAAATGAGTCCGCAATAGAGGGGACGCTGGCATGTTCGTTTTTAAAACTGGGAAGCAGTTCGTTATAGCTATATCACTTTTATTCCATATGGAAGGTGTTGAGGCGCTATCTGAATATGATCTAAAATTCTTTTCCAGTTCTATTTGCGCTCAACTCAAAGCTTCCCCTGTTGCTTATGCGCCAGAACGTATAGCTCTTATCAATGAGCTGCGGTACAAGCTTCATAAAGACCCGTTTACTGGGAATAATAGCGAGATCAACTTAGCGATTATTCTTGGGATATGTGAGTAATTCGTACTGGATGCCTTAAATCATGAGCAGCTTCTGAATCAAAAACTGGCAATCTTTTCTGACGACATAAAACAGATAGAGCAAGACCTACGGGAAATAAAGGTTGTACAGCAGCAAGGTGATCAACTTCCTATCTGTTATAGAGGGTAACTTTATGTTTTTTAAAAACTCATGGGTGTTTGTTTTAGCACTTTTCATACTGCCTAGTTTGGCTAGCGCTAGTTTTGTAGAAAAAAGTGATCAGCTAATAACGCTTATTGCAGCTCAAGAAGAACTCAATAAAAACCCCGTATATAACTTACGCTTCTTTATCAATGTGCCTGGTGGAAAAACCGATGTTATTTCATCCTATACCACAAAGCAGGTATTTGGGCTTAACGGACGAGTTTTTAGTTGGTACGGCAGTGATAACAGCGGTTATTACTTTCGATTGCCTACCCAGATGCAAGATGCAGTGCTATGCACCCATGTGCTTGGTGACATTGAGCTGCCAGAAAAAGCAAAAGCCTTGCTGGCCTGGCGCGCCTATGGAGACGGTGCCTTCAAAGGCTACCTAGAGAATTCAACTTCCACTAGAAGAGGCATGCAACTCACCATGTCCAGAAACTTACGCATAGCCAGTGATAGTAGCCCACGTTGTGGTTTGGCAAGCATGAAAAAGCTAATGCACGCTGTCTGGTCACCCCAAAACCTGAGCGAACAGGAAATCAACGATTTTTGCAGAAAAATCAACTCAGTTCCCGGGCGCTTTGCAGGCGAAAATTGCTTTTACTTTAATGACTATTCGGCAAGCATGGAGGTCAATAAAGCACCTTATCGATTTAATCTCTCAGAATTAATAACGGGGCACATTGACCATTTCAGTAATTATAATTGTCGCGGGGCCTATTGTGGCTTAAACCTGTTCTTTTCAAAGGACTACGAAGCCATGTCCAAGCAAGGTTCCTCACCCACCGAGAAATATAGCTTTGTGCGCCTTCTAACGCCACAGCGCTATTCAACCAAAGACCTATCCGAAGCCTTTTGTATTGCCGACCCACGCATCGGTGAACTACCAGAAAGGAATATCAAAAACTACTTGGTAGAAGGGTCTGCTAAAAAGGACCTAAGTTGGAAGCTATATATGGCTTATTACAATTTGTTTCGCAGCCAATATTTGCCACGCGAGCTTACCGGTATTCAAGTGTTGCATCCATCGGTTATTGCATCCGGATTTAGCGCTACAGATATAAACCTATGCGGAGCCATAATAGGGCAGCCAGCAGCGGTCAGACTGCTGGTGGACAGCCTAGAAAAAAGCGCGAGAAAGGCCAATTTCACTGATGTTATAATACCCACTGTGGCCGATTTTGACATGAATGCTTGGGCATTACGTTCTAATTGGGGCGGAAAAGGTAATTACGGCGAAAGACTCATCAATCGCTTGCTGCCAAATTCCTCTAAAGAGCTTGCCTCACTAAAACAATTGGGGATAAAAACCCTACCCCAATTCCGCCAATTAGCCAAACAGCTCGATGCCAGCGACTATAATAATAAAATATCTGCGCAGGTGTTACTCGACTTCAAACAAGACCAAAACTTAGCCATCAGCAAGGGGCTTGCCTCGGCCACAGAAGCTCGAAAATGGACAGAAGATGAGGCGGAAAAAGTCCAAGAGCGCCAGCGCCTTGCTGCTAAGGCAGCGTTGGAAAAACGTAAAGAAAAAAAGAAGCAACGTTTAGCTAAACTAGAAGAAGAGCGCCAGAGCCAAGCAAAAGAAATAGCCAAACAAGAAACCGAGCGTAAGCGAATTGCGGATATTTCTAGACGTAAAAAGCAACAAGAGGTGGCACACATATCCGAAGCAGGAGGCTATAAAATCTTGGGTATGAGCTTGGCGGACCCTATCAGCGCTGTACCAAAAACCTGCCGTATTAAGGCGGCCACGTTCAAAGATATAATGGGCGTTGAGTTCTCTTTGCTAACCTGTTCCTACAAAGACCGTGGCGATCAAATGCAGATCGTATTCAAAGGCAAGTTCAAGCCTGAGTCCATTTTACGCATCCACCGCGTAAGCCTCTATCAACCTTTCACTAAACCAAATGCATCTAACATACTCAATAATGCTCTTAAACATTACGGCAGCTTGTATAGCAAAATGGGTTATTTCAATGCCGACAAATACAGCTATAATGAAGTGCCAGGACAAGAGCTAGCTATAATTTATCACCTTTGTAGCGCCCAAAATCAAATGCTTGACTGTGCAGGCAAGGCATTTGATGCCATTGAGTATGAGCTGCGATCTAGTGACATGACCGCCTACATAAAAGAGGTAAAAAACGCAGCTCTCAATGTTAACGAAGAGCGATTTTGATTTACCGGCGCCCCATATGGGGGTTTACTCCGACTTTACGGACATAACTAAACAGGGCGATAATGCCCTTCTAGGAGTGTCATCAAATGAACAGAAAGTATTCATAAGAATTTAAACAAGGTGCGGTTGAGCAAGCCAATCAACCCGGCGAATGAATGTATAAATAATACGGCACTTGTGTGGAAGGAGTAGATATATGAAGCAGGCCCTAAAAGCAGTAAAACTATGCGTTTTTGATGCCTACGGCACTCTGTTTGATGTGCATTCGGCTGTTGGCCAGCATGCGCAGTCATTAGGCCCTCAAGCGCAGTCAATATCTATGCTATGGCGACAAAAACAGCTTGAATATACTTGGTTGCGTAGCCTTATGGGACGCTATGTAGACTTCCAACAAATCACTGCCGAAGCCCTTAGTTACGCACTTCAGGCTCATGAGGTGACCGCAGCGGGACTTGAGCAGCGGCTGCTGCAATCTTACAACCAGCTTTCTAGTTATCCTGAAGTATCAGCTACACTTAAGCACCTACGCGCGGCCGGCATTGCCACGGCTATCCTATCTAACGGCTCCCCAGCGATGCTGCAAGCCGCAGTAGCTTATGCCCAGATTGGTGATTTAATTGATGACGTAATCTCGGTTGATGATCTAGCTATCTACAAGCCGGATCCGAGGGTATACCAGCTGGCGTTAGATAAATTTTGTGTGAATAAAGGACAAGTATTATTTCATTCAAGTAATGCTTGGGATGTAGCGGGTGCGGTGAACTTTGGTTTTCAGGTGGCTTGGATCAACCGTTTTTCACAGCCACCAGAACCGCTGTCTCAGCCGCCTCGTTTAACGCTTAACAATTTGCAGCAGGTTATTCAGGCTTTAGGTCTATAAACTGCACTTGGCACCAGTGTTGTAGCTGCTGAGCCACTTGGCGTAGCAAATCAACGTTTGGGTGATTCTTACGTACTAATGCACTCCATTGAATGGGTATGCCGTCTGCTGTCACTGGCTGCGCCAATAACTCCTGTCGGTCTAAGTAGGGTTGCACCGCCCAACGGCTTAGAATCGAACGCCCAAAGCCGGCTTTCACCATCTCTATCACTGCTTCGGTATTGCCGGCGCGCAAATAATTGTGTGGCCGACAGGCTGCTGGGCGCCATAGTAACTGCTCCTCAAAGCCTGTTTCATACACCGTAGAGTAGGTGATAAAGGGTTCATTTAAGAAGTCTTTGGCCAACATATAACCGTTGTTTGGCACTGCTTTATCAAGCGCACAGATGGCTACCAAATCGTCCTCAAATAATGTATGTACGTGGGCGCCACCAGATACAAACCGACCCGCGGTGATAGCAATATCCACGTCTCCATCGAGGGTGCTGCCCATGGGCACTTTGTGGGTGTCGGTAATAAATTCAAAATATAGATTAGGCCATTGTTGTTGAATTTGCTGCAAAAAGGACGGCAGCCAGCGATAACTGCTATAGGCAAAGGTGCCAATACGGATCACTTCGCTAGGTTCGGTGTCGGCTTTGCCCATGAGTGTGGCTTCGGCTAAACCGGCTTCCATCAGAATGGTGTCTGCACTGGAGGCTAAAAATTCCCCCGCCGCAGTCAGCCGCAACCTACGCCCAATACGGGCAAATAGCTTGGTTCCTAAACGTCGCTCAGCCTCTGCGATTTGGTGGCTTAAGGCGGATTGTGTGAGCCCCAGAGCTTGGCCCGCTGCCGACACGGTGCCATGGATACGCACCGCCTGTACAACTCTGTAGTGGCTTAGTTTGAGGCGTAGCATGCATTAATTAATTTCATGGTTTAGTCGCTAAATATTAATTTTTAATAAAATAGACCATAGCCTATGATGTTGTTTTAACGCAAGACCTATTAAAGAGTGGTATACACATGAGACGCTCGCGCCCTAATCGCTCCAAATCCAGCCGCGCAAGTGGGGGCTGTCATCAGGCGCCGTCGCAGCAGCTACACAACCCTTATGCGCCTATGCAGTTGGTGAGTGAATCGCAACTGGAAGACATTCACCAAGCCTCGTTAACACTGTTGTGTAATACCGGCATCGACTTTCAATCACCACGGGCCGTAGAAATTCTACGCGGCGCAGGTGCGATGGTGGATGCCGATGGCCAGCGGGTAAGATTTGACCCTGACTGGGTGATGCAAACCATTGCCACCACCCCCAGGGAGTTTGTATTGCATGGCCGCGGCCCAGACCGTCAGATCACCATGGGCGGCAGTTCTATGGCCTTTGCTATGGTGGCAAGTACGCCCAATGTGTCTGATTTGGACCGGGGCAGAATTTCTGGAAACTACGAGGACTTTTGTAATTTGTTACGCCTAGGTGAGAGCCTCAATAGCGTGCAATTACAGGCGGGTTTTCCGGTTGAGCCCTGCGACGTCAACGTCAATATTAGGCATTTAGTGGCGGCCGAAGCCATGGCTCGGCTCACCACTAAACCGGTGGGAGGTTACGCTCTAGGCCGCCAGCGTATGCTGGACGTGATTGAAATTGCCCGTATTAGCCGGGGCATTAGCCATGCCCAATTGCTTAAGCAACCGTCTATACATACCGTAGTTAACGCCAACTCGCCGTTGATTTACGATGCGGCATTGCTGGAAGGCGCGATTGTTATGGCGCAGCACAACCAACCTGTGATCTACACGCCCTTTACTCTCGCTGGCGCCATGGCACCCATTACTATTGCGGGTGCGCTGGTGCAACAAAATGCCGAATGTTTGGCGGGCTTGGCTTTTCACCAATGTGTTAATCCTGGCGCACCAGCTATGTATGGCAGCTTTACCTCTAATGTCGACATGAAATCGGGTTCCCCTGCCTTTGGCACCCCCGAATATAGCCAAGCCACTATTGCGTCTGGCCAACTGGCCCGTAAATACGGTATTCCCTTACGGGCCTCCAATGCTAACGCCTCCAATGCGCCCGACGCGCAGGCCACCTACGAGTCTCAAATGTCGTTATGGGGTTGTATGATGGGGCAAGTGAATTACGTGTTGCATGGCTTGGGTTGGATTGAAGGTGGCCTGTGTACCTCTTACGAAAAAATCATTATCGACGCAGAAATGATTCAAATGTTGCAGGCGTTTATGCAGCCTATGGACACCAGTACCGATGCCCTAGGGGTTGAAGCCATTGCTCAAGTGGGCCCCGGCAGCCACTTTTTTGCCTCGCCACACACTATGTCACGCTATGAAAATGCTTTTTATTCGCCCTTGTTGTCGGATTGGTCAAATTTTGAAAACTGGCGCGACGCAGGCGCCATGAATGCCACTCAGCGGGCTAATAAAATTTGGAAAAGACTATTACAAGAGTATGAAGAACCCAAGTTAGACGCAGACATTGACGCCCAGTTAACTGAGTTTGTACAACGCCGTATTAGTGAAGGTGGTGCGGCACCTGGTGTCTAAGCACGGGAGGCGATTAATAACAATTAAGGAGGCTCAATCGTGAGCAAGCAGTATGACGTATTGATTATAGGGGCTGGCATTATTGGTGCGGCCATCGCTTTTTCTTTATCCCGAAGTGGCAAAAAGACACTTAATATAGATGCCTTGCCGGCATCGGGTTACGGCAGCACCAGTGGTTCTTGTGCCATTATTAGACCCTATTATTCAACCGTTGAGACCAGCGCAATTGCCCATGAAAGTCACCGCTATTGGAGTGATTGGAGCGAAATGTTGGACGCAGAAGACGAACGCGGGCACGTTAAGTATCACCCCGTGGGCTGTTTGGTGGCTAAAACCGAAACCAACGGCTATCTAGCCTCTACCATGGCTATATTAGACGCCATTGGCGCGCCCTACGATGAGCTGGATCCAGAGCAATACATGCAGCGCATGCCCATTTTTAATGTTGAATCCTATACTCCGGCCAAGCGCCCAGAGGATGACGGCTTTGGCGAACCCAACGGCAAACAAATCGGCGGCGGCGTGTTTATTCCCGAAGGCGGCTATGTGAGCGACCCGCAGCTGGCCGCCCATAACTTACAAAGGGCCGCAGAAGCTAACGGGGCAGAGTTTATATTTAACGCTAAAGTGTCCAGTATTCGTCAGCTTAATGGCCGTATTGCAGGCATAACACTGGCTACTGGTGAGCACATTGATGCGCCGGTAGTGGTGAACGCCGCGGGGCCCCATTCGGCTAAAATCAACGCTATGGTCGACGCCCAACAAGACATGAAGATTACCACCCGGGCACTGCGCCACGAGGTGGCCCATGTGCCATCGCCAGCTGGATTCGATTTTGAAAAACAAGGTTGTGTGTGTTCCGACAGCGATATTCATACTTATTGCCGGCCAGAGACGGGTAACCATATTCTTATTGGCAGTGAAGACCCCGCCTGTGACGGTAAAGATTGGGTGGATCCTGATGATTACAATAAAAACTTTACCGATCAGTGGCGTGTGCAAGCGTTACGCTTGGGTCAGCGTATACAGAACTTACCCATCCCTAACCAAGCCAAGGGCGTAGTGGAGCTCTACGACGTTACGCCTGACTGGGCACCCATTTACGATAAATCCTGTGTACCAGGTTTTTATATGGCCATTGGCACCAGTGGTAATCAGTTTAAAAATGCGCCCATTGTGGGCGACATGATGCAGCAATTAATTACCGCCTGTGAGCAAGGCCAAGACCATGACGAGCAGCCGGTGGTATTTAAGCTTAAGTACTCTGGCCGGCCCATCGATTTAAGTATCTTTTCCCGTAATAGACACATCAACCCCAATAGCAGTGGCACAGTGCTTGGTTAACGCTAAGGCCCAGCCAGAGCAAAGCAAAGCGACAGACAAAGGAACAAAGATTATGAAATCACATGTAAAAGTAGCCGTTATTGGTGGTGGTGTAGTGGGTTGCTCGGTGTTGTATCACCTTACTAAGCTAGGTTGGCGTGACGTGGTACTGATCGAGCGCTCGGAGCTTACCTCGGGCTCTACATGGCATGCTGCCGGTGGTTTTCACACCTTAAACTCCGATCCCAATATGGCCGCACTGCAGGGTTACACCATTAAGCTGTACAAAGAATTAGAAGAAATTAGTGGCCAGAACTGTGGCCTACATCACGTGGGTGGCATTACCTTAGCCGACAGCCCTGAACGAATGGACTTTTTAAAGGCGGCCCGTGCCATGCACCGGCACATGGGTTTGGATACACAAATCATCACCCCAGAGGAAATTCGCGCCCTTAGCCCCATCGTTAACACCGAAGGCGTGTTAGGTGGGTTGTACGACCCTCTAGATGGCCACTTGGACCCGTCGGGTACCACCCATGCTTACGCCAAGGCTGCGCAAAAACAAGGCGCCGAAATTTACTTACGTAACCCCGTGTTAGACCTGCATCATCGACAAGACGGCACATGGGATGTGGTCACCAAAAACGGCACTATTCATGCCGAACATGTGGTGAATGCGGCAGGCTTGTGGGCCCGAGAGTTAGGCGCCATGGCTGGGGTGTTTTTACCTCTGCACCCCATGGAACATCAATATTTGGTTACCGACGACTTGCCTGTGGTGTTTGAACGAGACACGGAACTACCCCACGTTATGGACCCCGCCGGAGAAAGCTACCTGCGCCAAGAAGGCCGCGGTTTAGTGATTGGTATATACGAACAAGACTGTGACCCTTGGGCCGTAGACGGCACCTCGTGGGACTTTGGTCATGAATTGTTAGACAACAAGCTTGATCGGATTGGCGATGCCTTAGAATTTGCCTTTGATCGCTTTCCTTGCCTTGCCGAAGCCGGTATTAAAAATGTAGTTAATGGGCCCTTTACCTTTGCCCCAGATGGGAACCCCTTGGTTGGGCCTATTCCTGGGTTAAAGAACTACTGGTCCTGTTGCGCCGTGATGGCAGGGTTTAGCCAAGGCGGTGGCGTGGGGCTTACTTTGGCTGAATGGATGGTTTATGGCGAGCCTTCGCGCGACGTATTTGCTATGGATGTGGCCCGCTTTGGAGACTATTGTACGCCGGCGTACACCCGCAACAAGGTGAGAGAAAACTATCAAAAACGCTTTAGTATTTCTTACCCTAATGAAGAATTACCCGTAGGTAGGCCGTTAAATACCACGCCTGCGTATGGCATTTGGCAACAACAGCGGGCGGTATTTGGCCAAGGCTACGGTATGGAGCATGTGAATTATTTTGCCTCAGAAGGCGAGCCTCTAGAAGAGACGCCAAGCTTTCGCCGCTCTAATGCATTTGACGCGATTGGCGGCGAATGTCGAGCAGTGCGTAACAGCGTAGGCATTAACGAAGTGCATAACTTTGGCAAGTACCGAGTTAAAGGCTCTGGCGCAAAGGCCTGGCTAGACACCATTATGGCGGGCCGCATACCTAAACCCGGAAAACTGGCACTCAACCCCATGTTAAGCCAGTCGGGTAAGCTTATTGGCGACTTTACTCTCTCCTGCCTTGGTGAAGATGACTTTTTGGTAACGGCTTCGTTTGGTATGCAGGCTTACCATATGCGTTGGTTTCTAGACCATTTGCCCGCATCGGGGGTTGAACTGAGCAACGTCTCTACCGACTTAATTGGCTTCCAAATTGCCGGGCCAAAAGCGCGTAGTGTGCTTGCCGCCACCACTCGTTTTGATGTGTCTAATGAAGCCGTGCCCTTTTTAAGCATTCAACGAATGGAAATTGGCCAATGTGATGCGTTAGTGCAGCGGGTGAGTTATACCGGGGATTTAGGTTACGAAATTTATGTGCCTAAAGAGCAGCAAATTAGCCTGTATTACAGTTTGGCTGCGGCGGGTGAACCCTTTGGTATGAAACCTTTTGGTATGCGCGCCATGATGAGCCTACGCTTGGAGAAATCTTTTGGTTCATGGATGCGAGAATTTAAACCCGATTACACGCCACTGGAAACCGGTATGGATCGTTTTATGAGCTACGATAAAGCCGCAGATTACATTGGCAAAGACGCTGCGTTAGAGGAGCGCAATAACCCACCCCAACGTCGTTTGGTTACTTTTATAGTGGAGGCATTAGATGCCGATGTGGTGGCCGATGAACCGATTTGGAAAGATAACCAAGTGGTGGGCTACGTCACCTCTGGAGGTTATGCCCACTTTAGCGAAAAGTCAGTGGCGTTTGGTTTTGTGCCTATTGATATGATTGCAGAAGGCGCTTGCTTCGAGATCGAAATACTCGGAGAAATGCGCCCTGCAACCATTTATCACAAGCCATTGTTTGACCCGCAAGCACAGCGAATGCGGGGCTAAGCCTCGCGCTGTTGTTTGCGGGTTTCTCGGCCATGGAATACGTAACCAATAAGGTTAAGCAATACCTGCGCAGCCAAAATGCTGGTGGTGCTAGACAAATCATAGTCTGGTGCTACCTCACACAGGTCAATGCCCACCACGTCGCCCTTGTTGGCAACGCCTTGTAACACTTCCATCACCTCGTAATAGGTAAAGCCACCGTGGCTTGGCGTACCCGTACCGGGTGCAATGGACGGATCAAAACCATCAATGTCTATGGTGATGTAGTAGCTAACCCCGTCGGGGATTAGCGCCAAAACACCTTCGGGCCCTAAGCGGCGCACATCACGTACAGATAAAATAGTGGAGCCAGCATTCTCTGCCATTTTGTGGTCTTCGCGGTTAGATGAAGACACGTTGCGTATTCCTAGCTGAGTCATCCCGGTAACGTAGGTTTTTTCCGACGCGCGACGAATGGGATTACCATGGCCAAAGCGCACACCGTGGCGTTCGTCGACGAAGTCCAAATGCGCATCAATCTGAATGATGTGGATAGGGCCTTGGTCATCAAAGGCCTGAATACACGGTGCATTAATAGAATGGTCGCCTCCCGCGACCACTGGCAATACGCCAGCGGCTAAGGCTTTGCGTACACCATATTCAATGTTGGCATGGCTTTGTTCGGTGTTGGTGTGGATGATGTCAGCGTCACCCATGTCGACCATTTTTACGCCCTGAAGGTACATGGTATCGTCTTCGTAGGAGTAAGCACCGCCATGGCCAAAAGAAAAGAGGGTAGAAGCTTCTCGTATAGAGCGCGGCCCCATACGAGCGCCAGAGCGCCACTGGGTACCACAATCGAAGGGGGCGCCCATAAAGGCCACGTCCGCTTTGATGTTGTCCCAGTCCTCACTAATAGGGCTTTTTCCAAAGGTACAAAAGCCCACAAAAGGCAGATTTAAACGGCCTTTTTCGTAATTGTTTTCGCTCATGGCGACAGTTCCTGATAAATTAATCTAGGTGGTTCTGGTTCACCTAGCAAACAGAAACCCAAAGATAACGGGTTTCTGCTCATCAGTGAAGCGTTATTTGCTGCGTGTCTTTAGGTCAATCTGTACCCTACGACTCAGGTCGAAATCCTCCTTGCCATCAACGAGTACTGGGTCTGTTTCGCCTTTGGCAAATAATGACGTGGCCATTATATTCAACTCGGCTAAGAAACTAATCACGGCTTGTATGCGGCGTTCCGAAAGGCTCATGTTGTAAGCGTGTGTACCTCGGCTGTCAGCATGGCCTGTGAGGTGAACCCTGACGATGTCACCTTTGTTAGACGCCATAGCCAGCTGCTGTAAGCTACCCCTGTCATCTGCGTCCAAGTTGGACTTATCGAAGTCGAACAGCACCGTGGTTTGATAACTCTTGAACCGATACTTCACCACAGCAGGTTCAGGTTCAGCTTCGGCTTCGGCTACAGCTTCCTCAGCTACGGGTTCCGCCACAGGCTCAGTTACAGGCTCAGCTACAGGTTCAACTACAGGTTCAACTACAGGTTCAACTACAGGTTCAACTACAGGTTCAACTACAGGTTCAACTACAGGTTCAACTACAGGTTCAACTACAGCTACAGGCTCAGCTACAGCTACAGGCTCAGCTACAGGTTCTACACTGGCTTGGGTGGCTGCTTCTGGCTCTGCAGTAGGTGCAGTGGGTTCAACAGTTTGTGCAGAAGCTTCTTCTGCCGGCTCAGAAGTGGGCTCAACCACGGCTTCAGTGCTTGCCGCTGTCTCGGTCACTGTAGTTGTAGGCACGGGAGCCTCCGCTGTGGTGACTATTTGTACGACCTTGCATTGATTGGTCAAGACAGGGCGGCCGTCGCTAGTGACTAATGGCGTTCCGTCAGTAATGCGCCACACCTCGCAAACCGTGGTTTCTGTGGCAGCCCAAGTGCTGGTGACGGTGAGTGATAAGGTAATGGCTAGACTGATTTTGGTGTTGGTGATCATGTTGCTTCCCTCGGCATATTGGTGCTAGAAATAAAGCACTGGCGTAATACTTCTTCGGCGATCACCTCAATACCGGCTCTTAGCGTGGCATCTCGAAGGTTAAAGCGTTGCAGTATTTTTATTAGTATATCATTAGACAATAAACTGTTTCGACGGCGCAGCACAAGTAGGGAGATAATAGTATTGCTCACATAGTAGAAAATGACTTGCGTTGAAACGCCAATATCGCCTACTAAAGATTCGTAACGTCGTTCGAGTTGCTCAAAAACGTATTGATACGCCATAGAACCACGACACACTTGCTTGACCATAATGGCCAGCATCTCCGCACTCGGTGGGTGCTCTGGTAACATATACTCCACTTCCTCATAAACTACGGCGTGGGATCGCTGAAATACGCGGTTTGCTGGCGCATCGTGGCTCATATTAGTTTGATCTTGATAGGCTACACAGCGGTGTTCAAAGGTATCAATGGCTTGCACGGAGCGCTCCTCCTGCACAAGGGTGGTCGTTATAGCGCTGCCCTACCGTCACCAGTTTGTCGCCGTCGGCATCAATAAGATAGGTGCTTTTCAAGGTCTTCAAGTGTTGTTGAACGTGGTGCATGTCTTTCAACAGACGTTTGTAACCGCGTTTGGTAAGGCTGGTATAGTGCTTGCCTTCGCCAATGTCACAACTTTCGCCGTATAACATGAGCAGTTCAACCTGTAGGTATTCTGCGGAACTGATGTGGTTCGCGGTGTTGGGGTGTTGTAGTAAGTGAAGATCCATGACGAGTGCCTTATTGTTGGGTGTGTAGATATAAGGCCTATTAAACACCGCAACAATGGGGAACTATTGGAAACTTCCTGAAGATCTATGGAAGGAAGATGAAGAAGTGATGGAGATTGGTTGGCCAATCCTTGGCAGCACTATTATACGCTGGTCAACCAACCATGGCGGTCTTCGGCCACACCAAACTGAATGTCGTTGAGTGCTTTGCGTAGTTGTATGGTTTTTGCCCCAGGTTTGCCGGTGCCTAGGGTATGCTCTTTACCATTGTAGATCAGTGTACCTACGGGGGTTAACACTGCGGCGGTGCCCGATAATGCGGCTTCCGCGTCGCCATTAGCGCTACGTTCTATCAGCTCGGCAACCGATAAATCACGCTCACTTACAATCATACCCATGTCGGCAGCCAAGGTGAGTATAGAGGCGCGCGTTACGCCGTGGAGGAAGCTGGTGTCTAGCGGCTTGGTGATGAGTTCGTTACCGTCAATCAAAATGAAGTTGGCGGCGGCCGTTTCTTGTACATCACCATCAGGACAGAACAGCACTTGGTCGGCTTGGTGCTCGGCGCGGGCTTTGTTCAGCACCTGTAGGGCGCTAGCGTAATTACCGCCACTTTTTACCATGCCCATGTGAGGTGCACAACGCATGCCTTGCTCGTCGATGAGTAAGCGCAACGTAGTATCGCCGCTTGCAAAGTAGTCCCCTACGGGCGATGCCAGCACATACAGCATAGATTGTGCAGAAGGCGCTGCCGCTTTGCCAATGGCTGCTTCTGTACCGATATGAGTAGGCCGTAGATACATGGTGCCTGGAGGTGCAGGAACCAAGTCTTTGTAGCGATCAACGATATCTAAAATCATACCCGCAAGCATGTTTTCTTCAAACGCAGGTAAAGAGATTAAGCGGCTGCTTTGTACCATACGGGTGATATTTTGGTCCATACGAAAAACATGCTTACTACCGTCTGCATGACTAAACACTTTGAGACCTTCAAAACAGGTGCTGGCGTAGTGCAGAACGTGCGCGCCAGGGTGTAAAGAAATGCTGTCGCTTGGCACTACGCTGGGTGTGCTCCAGTGTTGTCCGTCAAAGGTGGCGAGCGCCATTTCTGGGGCAAATTGGGTACCGAACGCGGTCATGGGTTTCTCACTGTGTATGCTGACAAAAATAAGCTCACATCATACCACCGCTGGCGCCAGAAAATAGAGCGATTTATGGCAGCTTAGGTCAATAAAATCTATCTGTTAGGCTGATTGGTCGCGTGTTGAATTAAACATCGCGCATTAGCACTTCAAAAACCAGTCAAATTGGCATAAAGTAGACCCCGTAGGTGGCTACACGAATATAGCTTTCACGGGAAACAGTCAAACTCTGAACTGTGCTGCCCCCGCAACGGTACATAAGCCTTGCTTATGAGCCCGGAGACCGGCCTACAACTATGGGTTAAACACCCTTTAACATCAGATTTATCGTGCGGGTGAGCACGTGGAGAAATACATGACAACTTCTACCGTTACTAACACACAAGCATCAAGCCAGGCATTAGCCAGCACCAGCGTTCAAATGGTTGCTGCGGCAATTTTGGGTATGGTGGTATTGATGGGTGTTGGTTTTGCGCCGATGGACGTGGCACACAACGCTGCCCACGATACCCGTCACTCGTTTGCTTTTCCTTGCCATTAAGGGCGTAGCCTCGCACTAATTAGGTTTTAACTTATGTTCCGTTCTATGGTGTTAACTGCGCTAGGCGTTGCCTTGGTTGCAGGTTTGGTTTTGAGCGCTGTTCAAGCGTTACACGTATCCCCCATTATCTATGCTGCCGAAGTGTTTGAAATTGCCGAGCCAGAAGTTGTGGCAGCGCAAAGCGATGGCCATACACATTCCCACAACGAAGAAGCTTGGGCCCCAGCAGATGGTATGGAGCGCATTGGTTATACCCTGCTTTCAAACGTGTTGTCGGCCTTTGGTTTTGCAATGATTTTGTTGGCCGCTATGTTTATGGCCCGCGACAAAGCCCAGCTCCGTATTTCTTGGTTAGCAGGGTTGGGGTGGGGTTTGGCGGGCTACCTGACATTTTTTGTAGTGCCTGCGTTAGGTTTGTCTCCAGAAATCCCCAGTATGGAAGCCGCTGCTCTAGAAGGCCGTCAGGCGTGGTGGGTATTGGCCGTGGTGGCCACAGGTCTTGCTATTGCTAGCTTGGTGTTTTTGCCCGGCATGGCTAAATTGGCGGCTGTGGTGTTTGTTGCAGCTCCGTGGGTTGTGGGTGCACCGCAACCAGAGGTACATGGCTTTTTACACCCAGATGCACAAGCCGTGGCTACCTTAGAAGACCTTCAGTCTCAGTTTATCTATGCCACTGCTGTAGCGAATGGTTTATTCTGGCTCACGCTAGGAGGCTTAACAGCCTACGCAGCCAAGCGATTTATTAAAGCTTAGTATTTTGGCTACGCAAGAGCATGTTTATGACTATGTGGTGGAATCGGTGTTTGGTTGTTATTTGCAACACCCCGCCGCGTTAGCCAATCGGCTTTTAGGCAGCCCTTCAGGGGTAGAAATGACGGCCGAGGGTTTGCAGTTTACCTTGCCGGCCTTGTACGACTATGCGGTAACCAATATGCCGGCAGCCCACGCGGCGGCGGTTCAGCCTTATCGTGGCTTTAGACAAAACCTCTATAGTCAGCAAACTCAGGTACAATTGAGGGCTTGGGGGGGTGAAGTGGTAATTGCCGATAATCAGCAACAGGTGGACCAGAGTATTTACCGCCTGCAATTACTAATTAAAGAAGAAGGTAGCTAAGTGGAATTAAGTGTCCTCATTGTGGGTTTTATGATCGGCCTGCGTCACGCGCTAGAAGCCGATCATGTGGCTGCAGTGGCGTCGATTGTGACGCAAAAACAAGGCAAAACCGCGGCCATGCGCCATGGTGCGATTTGGGGGCTAGGCCACACCATTACTCTGTTTGTATTTGGCACCATTGCCTTGTTTGCAGATACCTTAATTCCTGATCAGATGGCGTCGATGTTAGAGTGCGCCGTAGGTTTTATGTTGTTGTATTTGGGTATTGATGTATTGTGGCGCATGCGCCGCAACGGAGTGCATTTTCATGTACACCAACACCATGGCAAACGCCATCTACACGCTCACCAACATCACGCCGATATGGCTCATTCAGACGCTAGCGCTCACCAACATCAACACACCAGCCCCTTCCCTATGCGCACACTAATGATTGGTATTATGCACGGTATGGCGGGCTCTGCTGCATTGGTCGTGCTCACGCTCAATGCGGCCCATAACCTTTGGTTGGGTTTGGGGTATATGTTGTTGTTTGGCATTGGTTCTATAGCGGGCATGGCCCTGTTATCCGCCGCCATTAGTTTGCCTTTTAGCCTGTCTAGTCACCGTATCGAGGGACTTACAGGCTACCTGCAGTTGGGCATCGGCATATGCACGTCGGGTCTGGGCAGCGTTATGGTGTTTAATTTTTTCTATTGAAATGTATTTCTCTGTGGCGTGTAACCTTGTGTAATAAGCTTAGGTTGCCTAATTGTTTTTGCTACGTTGGCTTTTAGCAAGTATTGAGCTGCTAAGTAGCAGGCGGCTATGGAAACCATAACCCAGACCCCAAATTACAACGATACCTAAACAAATCTGCAGCACGGGATACGATTGCCAGAGCATAGAGGTAGAGATGGATAGATCGCTGCTAAAGCGCGTGATAGACGCATCGATACGTTTACTGATGTATAAATAGTGGCCCGCGTCAAACACATAAACCAATAACATTATCAGTAAGATAACGCCAAACCAGTAGCTCAATAAACGCCTTAAAAGGGCATAATGAACGGCACTAAAACGTAGTACTAACAGTCAAGGTAGGGTCACTAAAGCGGCTAACAAAGACACCCTCACATCAAACCGTAAACCCGCCCAAAACAACAACCTAAACAGGCCTTGCATGCACCAAAGTGCCAGGGTTAGGGCAAGTCAATACTGCACACGGCGGGGCAAAAATCTCATAAGTAGTTCTTTGTTAAGGGTTGGGTCGGGGGCGTTGGGTGGCGCGTAAATTAAGTAGCAAACCCGCTATAATGAGGGCCGCAGCAAGCCACTTCCACCAAGGCATGGACTCACCTAACACCAAACTCGATGCGCTCATACCAAATACGGGCACTAGTAAGGCCCACGGGGCGACTAAGGCTGCGGCATGGCGTTGCAATAACATATTCCACAAACCATAACCGATCAAGGTGTTGCCAACAGTTTGCCATAGCACGATGCCCCATGCTTGCCAGCTAGCTGAAACTAGACGCTGACTAATAACCTCTAGGCCTTCAAAATAGTAGGACATTAGGGCTAACGGCGGCACTGCAAATACCGATGACCATGCTAAAAAGGCGATGATATTAACTTTGCCAGCATGTTTGGCTACCAAGTTACCCGCTGCCCAACTTAAGGCCGCTATCAAAATGACGCCCAAACCAATGCTGGTGGCGTCGGTGTTGCCTTGTGCGGCAATTAGGCCGATGCCAGCAAACGAAATAGCTAAGGCGATGATTTGCTGGAATTGTACCCGTTCGTTAAACAGTAGCAGAGCCAAGAGGATGGTGAATACGGCTTGTATTTGAATCACCAGCGACGCCAGCCCCGGAGACATGTGGCTGCCCATAACCCAAAACAGTAAGCCAAATTGGCCAAAACCAATCAATACACCATAGGCGATTAAATAACGCCAGGGTACCTGAGGCCGAGGTAGAAAAAATATCAGCGGAAGGGCTGCAAAGGTAAAGCGTAGTGTGGCAAACAAGAAGGGTGGTAAATCGTCTAGCCCCAACTCAATAAAAACAAAGTTGGTACCCCAGATAAGGGCGACAAAAATGGCTAAAACTTGGTGTATTGGGGGCATGCTAGCATCCTGCTACGGGCAACTATTGGCGTTGACGACTACCAAAGTGAACTTTACCTAATACGATTCTTTCGTTACTGATAATTGGTTCCGAGCTTGTTTCGTGTGTTGCCGCTGTAGCCGGTTGACCTACAGGCTTCTTTTTACCACCCCGAAACATAGCCTGACGTTTGTTTTCTAGCCCCGCTTGCCGCTGTTGCTCTTGTTCTTGCTCTGTATTTTTGCTCATATTAAAACCCTCTTAACCGGCTTCTCGTTCCGATGAGAACCAAGCCAGTTTAGCATGTAAACTTACCACGCGCCCGACTACAAACAGTGACGGGGACATAACGTGCTCCGCTTCAATCATGTCTGGCAGGCCCGTTAAATTGGACACCAATACCCGCTGGTCCTGTGTGGTCCCCTTTTCTATTAAAGCCACCGGCATTGTGGCATCCATACCATGGGCAATGAGTTGCTCACAAATATAGGGTAAACCCTTAAGCCCCATATAGAACACCAAAGTCTGGCCTTCTACAACCAGTTCCGGCCACGCCAAGTTGACACTGCCGTCGCGTAATTGACCCGTGACAAAACGCACAGACTGAGCATAATCTCGATGTGTTAACGGGATACCCGAGTATGCCGAGCAACCACTGGCTGCGGTTATCCCCGGCACCACCTGAAACGGCACCTGTTGTTCGGCCAAGGTTTCGATCTCTTCGCCACCGCGGCCAAATATAAACGGGTCGCCGCCTTTTAGACGAGCCACACGTTTACCTTGTTGGGCATAATCTACCAGCAGTTGGTTAATGCCTGTTTGAGGCACGCTGTGGTTGGCCCGACGTTTACCTACATAAACCTGCTCAACAGAGGGTGGTACTAAAGCCATTACACCGTCTGAAACTAAGGCGTCGTACAACACTACGTCGGCTTTTTGTAATAAACGAAAAGCCCTTAATGTGAGTAAGTCAGGGTCGCCTGGACCTGCGCCAATAAGGTAAACCTCGCCTTGCGCACCTAACTTATCGGCAGAGACTAAGGCTTTCTTGAGTAATGCCTCGGCTTCGTCTTGTTTGCCAGAAAATACCGCCTCGGCTACCGCGCCTTGTAGTACTTGATGCCAAAAGCTAGACCGGTCTGTGGTGCTCGGCAAGGACTGCTTTACTTGCTCACGATAGCGACCCACTAGAGCCGCAAGTTCACCATAGGCTTTGGGTACAAATTGTTCTAGCTGTTGTCGCAGTATGCTGGATAACACCGGCGACGCGCCGCCGTTATTAATGGCAATAGTCAAAGGTGCTCGGTCGATAGTGGCACCAAAAATCACATTGCCATCGTCTGGCGCGTCGGCGACGTTGACTAATAAGCCCATGGCTTTTGCGTGCTGGGCTATTGCTTGGTTAATCGCACGGTCGTCGGTAACGGCCAATATCAGCCCATAACCCAACATCACCTCGTCGTTAGTGTAGGCATCAATAGTGACTGTGCCCCCCGCAGACTCAACGAGGGTGCATAATGGTGCGCTCACAGCCGTAGCCAATATGTCGCAAGCCACACCCGCGTCTAATAATGATTTAGTGCGGCGTTGGGCAATTTTGCCACCACCAACAATGAGGGCTTTGAGGTTTTGAGTGTTGTGAAAGAGAGGGAAATAGCTCATTAAATGGCCTATAGTTAGCGCAGAGTGTGCAACGACTGAAGCCAGGTCTGGCAGCGTTGTTGAAACTTGGCTTTGCTTAAATCAATATTACCAAAGCGTAACAAACTCTTGCTGGAGTTGATATCAACTGGACGTAATAGTATGCCCTGTTCGGCTGCGCTCTGGTGCAGCTTATGGGCTAAGTCGGGGGTCATGGCAAAACAGCGAAACAATTCGTGTTGCGCTGCCAAACTTGTGCCCAGTTGCAACAGCGGTTGGTGCCAGAGTTGGAGCTGTGTGGGCGCTTGGCGCACTAATTGTTGGCGCATCTGTTGTTGCCAAACTTGGTCATTAAGCGCTGCGATGGCTACACTTTGCGCCGGTCCGTTCACCGACCATGGCCCAATATGCTGCCGCAAGGCGGTTAAAACCCTTGGCGAGGCAAAGGTAAAACCTAAGCGGATGCCAGCCAAACCAAAAAATTTGCCTACCGAGCGTAATATCACTAGGTTATCAGGCAGTGTTTGGCTTAGCAGGCTGGCCGTGGGGTGGGTGTCGATAAAGGCCTCATCAACGACTAAGAAGCCGTTATTGAGCTGCTGCGCCCAGAGCAGCAACTGCTCGACTGGAAATAACGTGCCGGTGGGGTTGTTAGGGTTAATGATCACTAAATGGCCCACGTCACCATTAGCCATGGCGCTGTCGATTTGTTGTGTGGCTTGCTGCGCACAAAGGCCATTGTAGGTTTTTATAGGGCCACACTGGTGCCAACCATGGCGATGTTCTTGGTATCCAACGTCGGCTAACCAAGCGGCCTTGGTGCTACCTAAGGCACGTAAAACCTGTGGCAATATCTCAATAATGGGCTGGCTGCCGCTGCTGGCTAAGCAACGGTGTGGACCATAATAGCTCGCGGCCGCATCCATTAATGCAGGCTGCAAATAAGGCAAACGTTGCCATACTTCGGGTGCAACGGCAGGCGCAGGGTAACTGTGCTGGTTGATGCCGGTAGACAGGTCGAGCCAGTCGTCGGCAGGGCGACCAAAGAGGGCGGATGCTGCGTGTAAATCGCCGCCATGAAACAATTGGCTCATGTGGTCGCATCCTCTGTCATCAGATCCATCCCAGCACCCCAATCACCAGCAACCACAATACAAGGCTATGATTCACCAAAGTGCAGGCATCATCAATGCTTTTTGCACTGGGTTCTGCACCCGCACCTAAGGTGGGGCGGGTTTGGGTTTGACCATGATATTGGGCACTCCCTCCCAGCTCTACACCAATAGCACCGGCCCCTGCTGCCATTACAGGGCCTGCGTTGGGACTTTTCCATGTACCGGCCTGCTGACGCCAACTGTGCCATGCGTTTTGGGTATGGCCATTGAGGCTGCCGCATAAGGTGTAAGACAAGGCAGTAAGGCGGGCGGGGATGAAGTTGAGTAGGTCATCAAAGCGCGCTGCAGCCCAGCCAAAATGTAAATAACGCTCATTTTTGTAGCCCCACATGGCATCTAAGGTGTTGCTTAGGCGGTAGATGACCACGCCCGGCACGCCGGCTAGAATAAACCAAAATAAGGCGGCAAACATGGCATCGGCACCGTTTTCTAACACCGATTCGGTGGCGGCTTTGGCTATTTCTGGCTGAGTGAGGTTTTGGGTGTCGCGGCTCACAATTCGGCTCACAGCGTCGCGGGCTGCTAATAAGTCGCCAGCGCTAAGAGGAGCGGAAATAGCTTTGGCATGCTGTATTAGACTGGTCCAACCTATCGCGATATATAAGATTATGCCTGCAAACAGCGTTGATAATATACTGTTAGCCGCGAGGGTTTGCTCTAGGCTGTAAGCGGCGAAACCGAGTGGAATAATAGCGAGGGAGAGGGCTAGAGTGCCCTTAAAACGAAGCAATCCATTTTCATTATTAAGCCAACGCTCCAAACCGTCGGCCAGACCACCAAATCCTACCAACGGGTGTAAGCGTTTAGGTTCCCCTAACCAATAATCCAACCCTAAGGCAATGACAACAGCTATCAATATACTCATGTCAGATTTCACCACCCATGATGGCGTAAATTTTTTCTACGGGTAACTCAACCTCGACTTCATCGGCTAAACGTTCTATCTGTGCTGCTCTTAACGCCGGGTAATCAAAGGCTTGGGTTTGCTCTAATCCTGCCCATTGTAATAACTCTTCTAGCAATTGAGGTTCGTCAAATAAACCATGTACGTAGCTTCCTAAAACGGTATTTTCACTGTTTCGTGCACCGTCTGGGCCAGTGTTGAGTTGCATTAACGGTTCAGCCAAATCGTTGCCGGTGGTTTGACCGACGTGGATTTCATAGCCTGTGACGGTAATGTCTCCGTTGCGGCCATGCCACTGGCCTTGTACGTTGCGAAGCTGTTTTTCACCTTGCAGTAAGGTCTCGATAGCCAAGTGGCCTAACCCTTGGCTAGTTCCGGCGGCTGATTCGGTGCCATCGGGGTCGTGTACGGCGGTGCCTAACATTTGATAACCACCACAAATACCAATGACCTTACCGCCGAGGCGCAAATGGCGTTGTATGATTTTGTCCCAGCCAGTCTCTTTAAGCCAAGCTAAGTCGCCACGGGTGTTTTTGCTGCCGGGCAAAACAATGAGGTCTGTACCGGTAAATTTCTGAGTGTCTCGTAATAGCTGGCAATCCACTTGCGGGTGCATCCGCAAGGCATCAAAGTCGGTGTGGTTGCTGGCTCTAGGGTAAATAGGCACCACAACTTTGAAATGTTGTTCGCCTTCGCGTTTAGTAAACTGCTCCACCGCTAAGGAATCTTCGGCTTCTATGTGCAAGTTGTGAATGTAGGGCAATACCGCCAATACGGGTTTACCGGTTTTTTCTTCTAACCAGTCTAAACCTCCTTGTAGCAGGGCTTTGTCACCGCGAAAACGGTTGATGATAAAACCCCGGGTGCGGGCTTGTTCACTTTTGCTGAGCAATTCATAGGTGCCATATAGGTGGGCAAATACACCACCGCGGTCAATGTCGGCGACGATAATCACTGGGCAGTCTACGGCTTCTGCAAACCCCATATTGGCAAGGTCATGTTCGCGTAAATTGATTTCTGCGGGGCTGCCAGCGCCCTCTACCATCACCACGTCAAACTCTTGCAATAACTCTTGGTGGGCGAGCACTACATCTTGTAGTAACTTGGGTTTGTGCAGGTGGTATTCCACCGCTTTCATGTTACCAATGGCTTTGCCACGCAAAATGACTTGTGACCCTAAGTCGCTGTTAGGCTTCAATAAAATTGGGTTCATACGCACATCGGGTGAGATAAAACAGGCCTCGGCTTGTACAGTTTGGGCGCGGCCAATTTCACCGCCGTCTGCGGTTACCGCGCTGTTTAGTGCCATGTTTTGGCTCTTAAACGGCGCTACTTTTATGCCTTTGCGGGCTAATATTCGGCACAAGGCCGTTACCAAAATACTTTTGCCAGCATCGGAGGTTGTACCCTGTACCATCAGGGTGAGCTTTTGTGAGGATGGGCTCATGAGGCGGTTTCCTGTTGCTGATCTAAGTCGAGCAATAAATCGTGTAAGGCGTTTTGGTGGTCGCCCGGTTCTTGCCACATGCCTCGTTGGCAGGCTTCTAACAAACGTTCGGTCATTTCTTCTAAGGCAGCAGGGTTGTTGTCGCGCATAAACTGCTGGTTTTGTGCCTCAAAGATTAACGCATCACTTACTTGCTCATATTGATAATCTGCAATTAAATCTGTAGTGGCGTCATAGGCAAATAAATAATCCACGCTGGCCGCCATTTCAAACGCGCCTTTGTAGCCGTGACGTTGCATGGCGCCAATCCACTTAGGGTTAAGCACACGTGAGCGTAGTACCCGATTCAGCTCTTCCCTAAGGGTGCGTATTTTGGGCGCGCTGGGGTTGCTGTGGTCGCTGTGGTACACCGTAGGGGCTTGGCCACTAAAGCTGGTTACAGCGTTGGTCATGCCGCCTTGGAACTGATAATAGTCGTCTGAATCGAGTAAATCATGCTCTCGGTTATCTTGGTTTTGCACCACGGCTTCTAGCTGACTCAAACGGTGTTTAAAGTCATCATGGGCTGCTACGCCATCGCCGGTTCTATTGCCGTCGAGCTGGCGTCCATAAGCATAACCACCCCAATTAAGGTAGGCGTCGGCTAAATCGGCACGTTCACCCCAACAGCGTTCGTCTATTAAACCTTGTAATCCTGCACCATAAGCACCGGGTTTACTGCCATACACACGGTAGCTGGCTTGGCGGTGCGCTTCAAGTGCTCCAATACCTTGGGCCTCTAACTCGGCTTGACGCTGTTCAACGTTATGGCGAATGGTATTGCCATTGCTGGCGACGGAGCCGGGTTCATCAAAGGTGGCTAAGGCTTGTACCGCAGCGTCATATAACTTCATTACGTTAGGGAAGGCGTCGCGGAAAAATCCAGACACACGCAAGGTCACATCCACTCGAGGACGGCCTAATTGCATGGCCGGAATAATTTCAAAATCAGCCACCCTTTGTGAGCCTGGCGCCCAAATAGGTTTGATGCCCATTAAGGCAAAGGCTTGGGCTATGTCATCACCGCCAGTGCGCATAGTAGCCGTGCCCCAAACCGACAACCCGAGTTGTGTGGGGTAGTCGCCGTGTTCTTGTAAATGACGTTCTATAAGCGCTTGGGCCGAGCGTTGGCCTAAGGCCCATGCAGCAGCAGACGGCACGCTGCGGTTGTCTAAAGAGAAAAAATTACGGCCCGTAGGCAAGGTGTCCAAGCGCCCGCGCGTAGGTGCGCCACTGGGGCCAGGTTCCACGGCTTGGCCGCCCAAACCTTGAATAAGAGCTTGGATCTCGCGCACGGCGCTGTCTTCTAAGGCTGCCAAAATCACACTCTTGGCGTAGCTTAGTTGTTGGCTAGTGCGAGGAAAGTCTGTCCTCAAACCTTCTATATCGCTAGTGTTTGGAGATAGTAAGTACTCATTAACTAGGCTTAAGGCGAGCAGTTCAAAGCGTTCCCTAGTGTCCATGCTAGTACGCCACACGCTGTCACTTAACTCCACTAGAAGCGCAGGCTTAGCGCCTAGCCAAGGCGTCACTTCTGAGGCTAGGGGGTCGTATTCACCCAATGCAAGATCTAGGGCAAGGTTATGTAAAATGCCTTGCTCTTCGTGGGCTTCACCCCGGGGTAAACGCAACAGCGCTACTAAGGTTTCGCTGAGTTCCTGGTGTTCTGGCAATTGGCCTAAAATGTGTAAACCGTTACGAATTTGAGCTTCTTTAATGTCGCATAAATAGGTATCAAGCTCGGCCAGCATTTCACTTTCTGTGGTGTTGGCGGTTAACCTAAGTTCCTGTTTAAGGTTGCTGCTGGCTAAGGTGGCAACGATCTGCTCCCTTAGCCATTGTTCACGGCCAGTGTCTAAACCCGAGGCCTGGTAAAGTTCGTCTACCAACGCTTCTAAATCGGCAAGCTCGCCGTAGGTTTCTGCGCGAGCCATAGGCGGCATGAGGTGGTCAATAATCACCCCTTGGGCGCGGCGTTTGGCTTGCGCACCTTCACCGGGGTCGTTAACAATAAACGGGTAAAAGTGTGGAAGTGGGCCAAGGGCCACGTCGGGCCAACACTCATCGCTGAGTGCTACACCTTTACCCGGTAGCCACTCTAGGTTGCCGTGTTTGCCAAGGTGAATGATGGCGTCTACTTGATACACATGGCGTAGCCAAAAGTAGAAAGCCAAATAGCTATGGGGCGGCACTAGGTCTGGGTCGTGATAGTTGGCCGTGAGGTCTAGGTTGTAACCCCGTGCCGGTTGAATGCCCACAAAGGTTTCGCCTAGGCGTAACCCTGCCAGCATAATACGGCCTTGTCGGTACTTTGGATCCTGCTCTGGGCCACCCCATCGCTGCCACACGGCGTCTTGGCAGGCTTTAGGCAACTGGGAGAAATGCTCCATGTACACGGCAGCGTCTAAACTCTGCCAGCAAGGCAAATGGTGTAAGGTGTTGGGATTGTTAGTTACAGAGTCGAGTAAAGCTTCTATTAACGCATTGCCATTTTCTGGCACCGTATCAATGGCATAACCTGCATCCTGCATGGCTTGTAATACGTTAATAGTAGACTGTGGTGTGTCTAAACCTACCCCATTACCAATACGTCCATCTTTGGTGGGGTAGTTAGCCAGAATCAAGGCTATACGTTTATCACCATTAGCCTTATGGCCAAGGCTACAGTAGCCTTTGGCAAGGCGGGCCACAAACTGCGCGCGTTCTGGTTCTAACTCATAACCTACAAGGTCTATTTGGCATAGTTCGCTGTAATAACCCATGGACTTAAAACTAATGGCACGGGTTAACACGTGCCCGTCCATCTCGGGCAACACCACTTGCATGGCAATATCGCGGGAGCGTAGGCCTTGTTTGTGATCGCGCCATGCTTCGCTGGTGGTGGAAGACAGTACCAGCTGTAACACCGGAATATCGCCCTCGATGGGCAATTTAAACTGCGTGGGTGAAGAACTCAGGCTAGGTGCATCCACCTTGTTGCTGGCAAACCCTAAACTGCTTAATACCAGCTTGGTGTTACATTGTTTAATGGTGTGATTTACTAACGCCAAGGCTTGCGGGTCTTTTAATGAAGTAATAGCCAAAGCAATGGGGTTCATCCCTTGCTCTACCAAGCTCGCCATTAGGCCATCGAACATACGCGTATTGCCGCTTTGTAAGTGGCTGCGATAAAACAATAACGCGACTACAGGCGCTGGCTGCAAACCTTGAACGGCGGTTTGTTGTTGCCAGTCGGCTAAGCTTGCTTGGGCAATACCTGGCTGGTAAATGAGGGCTTGCGGGAGCTCGGCCGGCGGTTGCCACGGAGTGTGGCTATTTGATAGCAGGTCGTGGTTAACAAACCTTAGTAGATTAATGCCATTGCCTACGCCGCCTTGGCGCAAATACTGCCAAACCATGTGGCAAACTGCAGGTTCGCAAGAACTAGCTAAGGTCAGCTCTGGATCTTCTGCGTCATCACCGGGTACCAAAACTAGCTGACGGTTGGGTTTAGCCTGTTGCCAAGCTTGCAGCCGTTCAAAGCCGTAGTTCCAATAGCTCGCACCACCCAATAAAGACACCACCACCAACTCGGCGTGCTCCAACACTTTATGTTCATAGAGGTCAAAAGCCGCCGGTTTGAGCAGGTGACTCCAATTGGCAAGGCGAATAGAAGGCAGCTGGTCACCCAGCTGTTCGGCCGCAGTGGCCAGCATGGCAAGGCTAGTGTCGGCAGCCGCCAAGATCACTATAGTAGCGGGATCTTGGTTTAGGTCTACAATGCCTTCTTCTTCAACAAAGCCACCGGGCTGGGCTGCGAGCAAATGCATGGTGAGTGATTAAACCTCAGCCACTTTTAGGGCTGCAGTTAGCTCTTCTACATGTAAATGTTTTCCGATCATGACCAAAGACGTACGCCGTGCTTCGTCGGCCGTCCACAAACGGTCGAAATGGGTTTCTAAACGTTGGCCAACGGCCTGTAATACTTGACGCATTGGCTTATTTGGCAAGGCTGCAAAACCTTTGGCGCGGTAAATTTGTTGCTCAGCTAAAAGCGCTTTAAGGGCCTCTTTCAAACGCTCTTCGTCTACTTCGCCTAAGTGAATGACACAAGAATCAAAGTGATCATGGGCGTGTTCGTGATGGTCGCCATGATTGTGGTGGTGATCGTGGTGAGTATGCACCGCTTCAATACGTTCTTCGGCGGCGGCTTCTAGGCCCATTACCAATTCAATAGACGCATCACTGGTTCCGTCTTCATTTTGGCCAATGTAGGCGGTCTTCACGGCTGCTGGAACTTTGGCAGCAATCACTTGCTCAACGCGAGTACGCTCTTCGTCCGACAATAAATCGCTCTTAGATACAATCACAAGGTCAGCAGCACTCAGTTGGTCGTCTAACAACTCAGCTAGGTCTGGGTCGTGATTAAGGCTTTCATCGGCTAAACGTTGGGCTTGAACTTGGTCGGCATCATGGGCAAAACGGCCGGCAGCCACTGCTGGGCCATCAATCACTGTGATGACCGCATCTACGGTGCAATGTTGTTTAATGTCGGGCCAGTTAAACGCCTGCACTAATGGTTTAGGCAATGCCAAACCACTGGTCTCAATAAGAATATGGTCAATGTCGTCGCGGCGTTTAACCAATTCTTGCATGACTGGCAAAAACTCTTCTTCCACAGTGCAGCAAATACATCCGTTGGCTAGTTCATAAATGCCTTGTTGAGTGTTGCTGGGCGTTTCGCCTTCGTCATCACAATCTAACGGGCAGTTGCGTAATAAATCGGCATCAATATCCAGCTCTCCAAATTCGTTGACGATCACAGCAATACGTTTAGGGTCTTTACCGCCAGAAACTTGGCGTAACACATTAGACAATAAAGTGGTTTTGCCGCTACCTAAAAAACCGGTGACAACAGTAGCGGGAATTTTGTTCAGATTCATGGGTTAACCTTGTGCTTAAATAGGCGCCAGACGATAACAGCGGCGTTGAGGATTGCCCGCCATTTTGTCATAGAAAGGCGCTAAGATCATGCTCTAGCAGGCATAAATTGTCGTTGATGCGACGCTGCTTCCTTGACCTATCAAGTAACCCAGTTCAACATGGTCTTTTTGTTATTGGACAACAGTATATGGCTAATCTCGTCTCGTCAGACATTAAGACATTTATTGGTTCAAAAAACTTCGAAGAATCGCGGGATTTCTACGTCGCGATGGGTTGGACATTAAATTTTGAGAACGGTGACTTGGCGGAACTGGAATTGGGCCGGAACAGTTTCTATTTGCAAAACTATTATCAGCGTAAGTGGTGTGAAAACTCTATGCTACACATTACCGTGGAAGATGCTCAGGCTTGGTATGATCATGCACTGAGGGTACTGGAGAAAAGGCATACGGCAAGGCCTGTGCTCCCTCTGAGCAAGGTTATGGCGCTCTGGTAACCTTTGTCTGGGATCCGGTGTTGGGGGTGTTGCTGCATTTTGCCCAACCGCAAACAGTGGTTTTATAAAATGCAATTTTGCACTGTGTGTTGGTGGATTGATTCAGGTCATTGACCGGGTTTAGATGAAGCAAAACAGTGTTTACCTTTAGAGACATATTCCAGACATGGCTATGAAACCAGTTGATGCCAAGTGAGGCGACGAGGTTAACTAGTCAAACCACCACCTGCTTCGGGTTTACCAAAACCAAAGCGCACCCAATGCATCAGCAACAAAGACAGTAGCGAACAAGCCGCCATGCCTAGGGCTACGGGGAAAATGTCGGTATTAACCGACATGCCAATTAAGCCACCAATAGGAATGGACACAAACGTTGATCCAGCACCCACTACTGAAGCTCCCATACCCGCAACCTCGCCCAAAGGTTCCATGGCCAAGGCGTTAAGGTTGCCAAACTGAAAACCAATGCCAGCAAAGATCACAAATAAAAATGCCATAGTATGCATGAGTGGTGGCACGCCAGCGTAGGATTGGGCATAAAGGTACAAGCCTAAAGAACCGATAAACACCCACGCGTTAGTGAGTTGTACTAGACTAAACATACCCCAGCGCATAACCAATTTAGCGTTAAGGTAGGATGAGATGAGGTTAGGAAAGACTAGGGCGCTAAAATACAGCGGGAAGGCATCGCCCACCTGGTAAATCTGCTGGAACAACACCTGGCTAGAGCTTAGGTAACCCAAAAATCCGCCAAAAACCAGGCCGCTTACTAAGGTGTATCCGGCCGCAACACGGTTGCTCAGCACCAACACAAATGCCTGCCACAACACTTTAGGGTGTATGGATCGGCGTTTTTCCTGAGGTAGAGTCTCGTCGAGACGCAGCCAAGTCCAAATGCATAACAGCAGCGCTAACATGATGTATGTGGCAAAAATGATTTGCCAAGGTCCAAACCACAGTAACGCCTGCCCTAACATTGGTGCACAAATAGGCACCATCATGAAGACTGAGCCAGACAGTGACATAATTCGGGCCATGGCTCGGCCGCTATAACAATCTCTGGCTAAGGCCGATACCATAATGCGCGGGCCAGATGCCCCTATACCTTGTAAAAACCGGCCGATAAGCACCATTTCTAGAGATTGCGCCGACATGGCCAAAATACAGCCTAATATAAAGCAGCCAAAACCCACGTAGATTCCGGATAATCGCCCTACCCGATCAGAGATGGGGCCGTACATGAGCTGGCCAATAGCAAAGCCAGAGAACACGCTGGTGATGACTAATTGGATTTCACGGCCATCAACACCAAAATCTTGCGCCATAAATCCCAACGCAGGCAATATCGCGTCAATGGACAAGGCCACCATCGACATTAATGAGGCCATGAGGAAAATGAACTCACCCATACCAATACGTATGGGTGTGGTGTTGGAATGTTTACTCATAACGTTTATCTGTTTTTTTTGAAGTGCTTTAATTAGCCTGCCTTTTTATTGTGGTCTTTCTTGCGGTAGATGTGGGCTTTGTTTTCGTCATAGAGGTATGAGTCATCAAAGTTGTCGGCGTCTAATACATGGCCTACCAACACCAATGCAGTGCGGGTGAATTTCTTCTCTCGTACTTTTGCAACTATGTCGCCTAGGGTGCCAACTACTTTATCTTGATCTGGCCAACTGGTGCGGTAACACACCGCTACTGGGCAGTCTTCGCCGTAGTGTGGCAACAAGTCTTCTACAATTTTGTGAATCCGAGTTACGCCCAAGTGAATGGCTAAAGTTGCTCCGGTTGCCGCCAAGGCTGGCAGGCGCTCACGTTCAGGGAAGGGTGTCTTACCTTCGTAACGGGTGAGGATAAGGGTTTGCGAGATACCAGACAACGTGAGTTCTTTGCCTAGCCATGCGGCAGAAGCAGAAGTAGCCATAACTCCGGGGATAATTTCGTAATCGATATCCAGCGCTTCTAGGCGACGAATTTGTTCTCCTATGGCCCCGTAAAGTGACGGATCACCGGAATGTAGGCGGGCGGTATGCTGACCTTTTTCATGAGCATCGGCCATGAGCTCTACTTGGGCATCAAGGGCTAGGGGTGCTGTGTCTACTACTAGGGCGCCACGAGAGCGGGCGGTTTCCATGTTTTCTTCTGGGATCAAAGAGCCAGCAAAAAGTACAACCGGTGCGGCATCTAATAAACGCTGACCTTTGAGGGTCATTAGTTCTGGGTCGCCTGGGCCGGAGCCAATAAAGTATACGGTCATGTTTTTGTCCTTAGAGTTTTTTCTTGTAGCCACGTGGGGTGTAAACCCATTCTTTAGAGCCATTCACAATGTGGCGCGACTCGCTGTTGCCTACGGAGACTAGGGTGAACATGTCCACGTCTTTGGCGTCCAATTCGTCTAACCGAATAATACGAATGTTTTCGTCTGGGCGGGTGAGCTGGCGGCCGAGTAATACCGGAGTAGACGCTGGACGGTGCTCTAGTAACACATCACGGGCAGTGTTGAGCTGCCAGTCACGCTTTTTGGAAACCGGGTTGTAAAAAGACACCACAAAATCACCTTCGCCGGCCTTTTGGATACGCTTATGGATAGTTTCCCATGGCGTTAACAGGTCAGACAACGAAATGGTGCAAAAATCGTGGCCTAACATTGCGCCTACACGGCTGGCGCCAGCTTGCATGGCGGAGATGCCGGGGATTACTTCTAGTTCTACGTCCAGCCATTCTGGGTGTTTTTCTTTGCCTTCTAGCTGCATGTCGAGCAATTCAAATACCAGGGTAGCCATGGCATAAATACCGATGTCGCCGCTGGAAATTAACGACGTGGTTTTACCGCTTGCAGCAAGGTCTAGGGCTAGGCGTGCGCGACCAATTTCTTCACCAAGGGGTAGATCATGGTGTTGTTTGCCGTCACATACGCCACCCAAAATTTGTAGGTAAAGGCCGTAGGCCACAAGGTCTGTACTGGCGGCTATTGCAGCATGGGCACGGGGTGCGACTAGCTGTGAATCACCGGGACCGGTACTGACGATAAATAATTTGCTCATGTTGTTCTCGTATTCAATGGTTTTGCTTGGGGTTAATCTTGTTGGCCAATTGAACCGGCACCGGGCGGGTATGCTCGGGCAATGGCGCAGGTGGCTTTAGGGGTTTTTAATTTAGCTTGCAGCAATTCGGCGGTGTTACCGGTGGCTTGTTGGGCCGACCATAGTGCGGCAGATTCGGCCACACCATACACGCCCACCGTGTCATACACGTATTGCGACGGATTAACGAGTTGATCGTTTACGGCTGCGAGAATTTCTGCGCTGTAGGTCTGAAAGCTCTTGCCAAGGTTTTTGGCTAACTCAATCAGGCCTACTTCATCGGCTTTAATGTCTATGCTGTTAATACTCACGATGTCGTCAACGGTGAGGCCTTGTTGTTTCAAACACCCCGTCAAAAATTCGAGCAAATGGGCTTGGCTACAGCCGCGTTCGCAGCCCATGCCTACGGTATAAACGGGTTGTAGGTAGGGTTGGGCGGTAGTCATAGCCAGTTGAGCGTTTAATAAGTCACTAATTTGGCGACCCCATTCGTTGGCCCCGCCTTCATGGCCAGACAACAGAGGAATTACAAATTCGCCTTGCTCATCCAAGACCAAAACAGCCGGATCGCGGTACTTGTCTATCAATACGGGGGCTAACGTACGCACTGCGATGCCGGTGGCACAGATTAGAATGAGCCGCTCGCCGTGTTCAAAAGCGGTTTGAACCGTTTCAGCAAAGGGCTGAGGCTTTAGCTCAAAGGTCACCTCAGCGTCTGGCTCTTGGGCAAGCAACAATGCTTTTAGGCGTTCGCCAAGGTGTGCACCGGCATCTGTTAGGGCAAAAATCCGAATCACGAATCACGCTCCTGTTTGAGTATGACAAACAAGGAAAAATAAGGGCCTGCTGCGTTGGCTAGCTGGCTTACGTCTGTGACAATGTGCTGATTGTTACGACCAATGTACTCAAGATAGTTAGCATCTGCCATGCGTCCAGTTTGTTCTAGTAGAGCAAGAATTCTTGGTCGGGCGCGGCCAGCTTTCATAATCACCACGCTGTCGTGGCTGGTTAGGGCTTGCTGTAATTGGACATCGGTATGGCGACCGCTCATCACCACGAAGGATTCTTGCAGCAAGGTGAGCGGTTGCTTTAATGCAGACGCAGCGCCATTAACCGAGGAAATACCGGGCACGACTAGGCATTCACATGACGCACTCAAGCGTTCTAACAAATAGCTAAAGGAGCCAAAAAACAGTGGATCGCCTTCACATAAAAATGCCACCGAGTGGCCTAATTTAATTTGTGTGGCAATTTGCTCTGCACCCAAATCGTAAGCCGCATTTGCGGCGCTTCGATCGGTGCTCATAGGCATGGGAATGGCGATTTCTATGGTACTCTGACTGCGGCTAGCAATGCTGTATTGGGCAATATCACGGGCTTGGGATGTGCCTTTTTCGTTGGCCAAATAACAAATCACGTCGGCAGTCAAAATGAGATGGTGGGCTTTTAAAGTGATTAATAAGGGATCACCAGGGCCTACACCTACGCCGTAAAATGTGTTGGCTTGCGCCTTATAGTTGTGCATTAATGGACTTCCTTTAGGGCTTTGTGCCAACTCATCAAAGTAACGGGCAACGCAGGGCGTAGTAGGTCTTGGCCGGCGATGGTGTCGTGGCGGCTTACAGCCACTTGTAGATAGTCCGCTGGATCTTGGGCAATGTGCTGAGAAAATTCCCGCAGTGTGGTTTTGGTCGATTCTGTGACCGCGCTAGCTACAAGGCGTCCGCCGGGTTTAAGGCGTTGCCAAACAAGTTGCAATATGGCACTGAGATCGCCGCCGCTGCCACCAATAAATACTTTATCTGGATCATCAAGGCTGGCCAAGGCCTCAGGCGCCCTGCCTTGGACTGTGTGTAAGTTAGTACTCACTCCAAAGGTTTCTTTGTTGGCATTTAAACAGGCCACGCGCTGGTCGTGGTGCTCAATACCGTAAACGCTACCCAGTGGATTCCAAAGGGCGAGTTCGATGGCTACGCCACCACAACCTGCGCCTATATCCCATACTACTTCTTGCGGTGCGGCCTGAACCAAGGAGAGAATATTGAGCCTAACTTCGCGTTTGGTAAGTAGGCCTTTGCCAGGTTCGCCATCGGTTTTAAAATGCGCATCGGGTATGCCAGGAAAGTTAGGTTTCACATTACCCATGCCTTCCGTGTTAACCACAGTTACATGCAGGTCGGCAAAGGTAAGGGTGGATGTGGCTAACTCGCTGGCCATGAACTGCTGGTGGTTTTGGTCGTCATAACCCAAGCGTTCACACACGTGTAGGTTGGACTGGCCTAAGTTAGCCTCCACTAAGGCCTGAGCAATGGCTTTAGGGAGACTGTTTTGATCAGTGAGGATCAATAGATTGCGGTTAGGCTGTAAATAACGGTTTAGGTTGCTTAGTGGGCGGCCATGCAGGCTAACTAATTGCACGTCTTGTAGTGACAAACCGGTGAGCTCACAAGTGCCCTGTACACTAGACACTCCGCTGATGCAGGTGACTTTATGGCCGATAAATTGGTCATGAAGATACTTACCAATCCCAAATAATAACGGATCACCGGAGGCCAGAATCACCACCCGCTCAAAGCCCTTTATGTCATTGGCGATCTGTTTAAGTTTAGGCAGGTGCAAATGTGTTGTTGAGACGCTGGTTTGAACGTGGGTTAGGCTTTCTAGTTGCCTAGGCGAACCCATGACACAGTCGCAAATTCTTAGGGCGTTAAGGGCCTGCGGGCTGAGTAAAGGGGGCTGGCAAATGCCTAAACCAATCACCGTAATCTGGGGCATTAGTAACGCTCGCCAATGTTGCAGCGTAACAATGCATTGACTACAGAGGACGCCGCAGCACTGCCGCCTTGGCGGCCAAACAAAGTAATACATTCAATGCCAAGCTCTGCATGGCTGTCCCAAAGCGCTTGTTTGGATTCAGCCGCGCCCACAAATCCTACGGGAATGCCCACAATAAGAGCTGGCTTCGCGCCGCCAGCTTTAATCATTTCTAACAATCGAAATAGTGCCGTGGGTGCGTTACCAATCACTACAACGCTGCCTTCTAGTTGCTGGCCCCATAACTCTAACGCCGCCATGGATCTCGTTTCGCCTTTTTGTTTGGCTAAGTCGGCGGTACGTTCATGGTTTAAATAACACAAAGGTGGATTGGCTATCATTCGCTTGGTGATGCCTTGTTTAACCATTTCTACGTCGCACAATATAGCGTTACCTTGGGCGAGGGCTGCCCGGCCTTGGGCGCAGGCGTTAGCGCTCACACGCATTTGTGTGGCCACCAAAGGGTCGCCCACGCTATGCACTACACGCATCACGACTTGTTGAGCGTCTTCGCATAAGCCTGACAAATCCGTTAGTTCTCGTATTTGGCGAAAGCTGTCTTGTTCTATGGCCTGTGGGTTAGGCTGATATTCAAAAGTCATAGCGCGTTTACTTAGTGGTCGTGGTGATGGTGGTGGCCGTGAGAGTGTCCATGGTCGTGGTCGTGGCTATGACCATGGTCGTCATCGGTGCCAATACCCTGCACATGGTGGTGATGGCCTTCTTGCGGTTGGCCAACTTTGTGCTCTACACCAATGATTTGTACTCGGTATTGGCACAGCTGACAGTTCATATTGGCGTCGCCACCGGTAATCTGGCCTAGGCGCTCAACAAAGGTGTCGATCACTTTTTCGTGGGCGTTAAGGTAAGGGGCTTTAACCACTTGAACGTCTGGGTGGGCGGCGATGTATTCATCGGTAGCGGCATAAATACGTTTCACTAAACGGCCAGTAAAGAGGAAATAAGGGAAGACGATGACTCGCTTAAAACCAAGGCCATGGGTCTTTTCCAAACATTCAGGTACTAAGGGCGCGGTAACGCCAGAAAAACCAGTGGCCGCCCAGCCAAAGCCCATTCCTTCTTCAAGGAAACGGGTAATTTTACTAATATTGGAGTTGGCGTCTGGGTCAGTTGCGCCACGGCCAATGACAACCAGCAAGGTGTCTTTTCGGTCGGTGGTTGGGTCGTAGTCTTTAAACTGCGCTTCGGCCTGTTTGATACGATCTTGCGCCGCTTGCAACATTTTAGAATCCACGCCTAGCTCTGAGCCGTATGAGATTTTAATGCCGTGTTTTAGTTGCTGGTTGTTGAGTTCGCTAGGAATGTCGTTTTTGGCGTGAGCGCCAATCATGAGCATGCCAGGGACTGCGTGAATATGTGTTGCGCCTTGATCCACAAGTTTTTGCACAGCGTCTCCTATAATGGGACGTACAAACTCTAAGAAGCCTGTTTCTACCATGCGGTCGGGGAAGCGCGCAGAAAACTGCTCTGCCAATTGGTAAAATTCGGAGACTGCCTCGTTGTCACGAGAGCCGTGGCCAACAAACAAGATAGCGGGCTTTTTGGTGTTGTCATTACTGCTCATGGTGGTTTCCTTTAATAGCAGATGCCGTCTGAGCCCATGTGTTTAGGTGCTCTATAAGGACATCAAAATCGTCTTCAACAGGCCCAGTAATCACTGGACGCTGTAACATGAATACCGGTATACCCACGGCGCGGGCGGCGTTGAGTTTGGCGACCGTAGAATCACCACCGCTATTTTTACTAGCAATGGCTTGAATTTGGTGTTGTCTCAGTAAGGCTAGTTCACTGGCTTCATCAAATGGGCCAATGGCTTTAATCCAGCTTACATTGATAGGTAAAGCGTAGTTGGGTGCCACGGCAGTACGTAACCAAATTTGCTGTGTTGAGCTTAACAAAGCCAGTTCATCGGCGTTGGCTTGGCCTAGTGTTAATAACACCCGCTGGAAGTTGGCAAGGCCTTTTAACAGGCTTGTGGTGTGGCTAAATAGTTGCCAATCATCGCCTGTTTGTTGTTGCCATAGTGGTCGTAAAAAGCGCCAGTAACTTAAGCCTAATTCATTACAAGTGTTTACCGCATGGTTGCCCATAGTCACGCTGAATGGGTGGGTGGCGTTGACTATGGCATCAATGTTCTGTTGTTTACAGTAGTTGGACAAGCCTCCAAATTGGCTGAATCCGCCGCTCACTACTGTGGCAGGCACTTGCGGTTGGCGCACTAGACCGGCCACGCTGTAGACCAATTCTAACGCCGGTTGTCTTTGCTGGAGGGCCTCCGCTAGGTGCCGAGCGTCTGCCGTGCCGCCTAAGATGAGTAGCTTCATTAGCGAGCACTCCCCAGTAGCTGGCCTTGCCTATTAACCGCAAAGACTTCGAGTTGCACTGAGCTGGGTACGCTTTGTTGGGCAAAAATCAGGGCGTTTTGGCACACAGCGTGGGCTAAATCGATGCCCTGCTGCTGACATAAGCCGAGTGCCTCTAGGCTGGTGTTGCAGTTTGCGATGGCCGATGTTAGGTCGCTATCAGCGCCTAAGTGGGAGGCTATGTGGGCTAATTTCGGTAAATTTATAGAAGACCGGCTACTGTGCAAGTCTAGGTGCCCATCTGCCAGCTTGCTGATTTTGCCAAAACCGCCACAAATAGTTAAGCGTTTAACAGGGGACTTTTTAAGGTGTTTTAATACCGCACCAGCAAAGTCGCCCATTTCAATGAGCTGCATGTCATCCAGCGAATAGTGCTCGGCTATAAAGGTTTCGCTGGCATTGCCTGTGGCGGCAGCTACATGGGCAAAGTCGTTGGCTAGGGCGACATCCAAACCTTGATGAATAGAGGCGATCCATGCACTACATGAATAAGGCCGTACAATGCCAGTGGTGCCTAAAATGGATAATCCGTTCAATATGCCTAAGCGGCCATTCATGGTTTTTTTGGCGATTTCAGCGCCGTTGATTACACCTACCTTAACTTCAAAACCACCTGCATAGTCATAAAATGCAGCCAAACGGTTAAGGTGCGAGGTCATCATAGCCCTCGGCACAGGGTTAATGGCAGCTTGGCCTACTTCTAATAGCAAACCAGAACGGGTGACTGTACCTACGCCTTCGCCTGCAATAAAATCAATGCCGAAGGCTGGTGTAAGGTTTAGTTCCACCCAAATGGTCGCGCCGTGGGTGGCGTCTGGATCGTCGCCAGCGTCTTTGATGGTTGCGGCACGGGCCGTGTGGTCGTTGGTTAGCGCCAGTTGTGTAAGGTCTAGTTCTACCTGTTTACTGCCATCCGTAGGTTTGGGCAAGGTCACGCTAACGCTGGTTTTTTGCTCATCGCCTAACAACAAATGCCCCGCCGCTAAACAGCAGGCCGTCGCGCAGGTGCCGGTGGTTAAACCGGTGCGCAGTGGCTGTTGTTGTTCGCTAGATTCGGGCCACATAATTTGCGTTAACCTTGGGGTTGCACAGGGTTAGTGAAAAGTTGTGCGACGGCTTCGGGGTTAGATGGAAAGAACAGGTGCAAATAACTGGCGGTAAGGCCTTGTTGTCTAAAAATAGCTTCGCCGGGCGCTGGGTGTCGCTGGCGTTTGCCGTGGGCAACAGGCGCTGGGGTGTTTTGGCTGCGGGAGCGGTGATGCGCATGGGCGCGCACTTCGCCTTCTGGCAGCATGGCAGCCTGCATGCCTTGGCAGCCGCGCTTGCCGCGCATTGCGCCTTGGCCTGCCAAAATGCCGCACATGGTGTGGGTGGTCTCATCTAAGTCGGTGAGGCTTTCTAGGCAATATAAAAAACCACCACATTCTGCCAAAATAGGCTTATTATCCGCATTAAAGTTGCTAACGTCCTTTAACATGCTGCTATTGCGGGCTAGTTTTTCGGCATGTAGCTCTGGGTAACCGCCGGCAAACCATAAGGCATCTACCTTTGGAAGGTGAGCGTCAGTTATGGGAGAAAAGTAATGTAGCTCGGCGCCCATGGCTTCTAATAAACGGGTGTTGGCGCTATAGATAAAGCTAAAGGCGGCATCTTTGGCAATGCCAATTTTGGTGCCCGCTAACAGCCTTTTAGGGGGGGCAATGTCTTGGCTGGCAAAAGCTACAGGCGGCGGCAAGTCACAAATAGCTTGTTCGCCTAACCATGCTTTACCCAAATTAAAGCGCACTTCTAATTCATCACGTACTTCTTCGGCTTGCACTAAGCCTAAGTGGCGCTCGGGTAGCGATACTTCTGGGTCGCGAGCCAAATTAGCCAACAATGGCATGCGGCCATCTAGGGCGTCTTTAATGAGTTGGGCATGACGTTCGGTGCCACAATTGTTGGCCACTAGGCCGTAAAATTCAACATCATCGCGAAAGTTCGCTAAACCTAAGGCTACAGCGGCAGCGGTTTGGGCCATGCCTTTAACGTCCATCACTAAGGCTACGGGAATATTAAAGGTCACTGCTAAGTCTGCGCTGGATGGTTCGCCATCGAATAAACCCATGGCTCCTTCGACTAGAATAAGGTCGGCTTGTTGAGCGGCAAGGTAAAACTGGTGGCGACAATACTCTGTGCCTGCCATCCATAAATCGAGTTGCGTGACGGGCTGGCCAGAGGCTTGTTGTAGGATTTGTGGGTCTAGATAATCGGGGCCCATTTTAAACACTCGTACCTTACGCCCAAGATCACGGTGATACCGAGCGAGGGCGGCGGTGATGGTGGTTTTACCTTGGCCAGACGCAGGCGCCGCTAGAAATAACGCGGGGCAGTGGGCTACGGCGGGTGTTGGAATCGTCATTAAAATTCAATTCCGGCTTGAGCTTTTACACCTTTGCGGAAGGCATGGCCATCGTCTTTTACAGTACTTATGGTGTCGGCGTACTCAGCTAGCGCTTCTGGCATGACTCGGCCAGTAATAATCACCGTTTGGTGGTGGGGGCGGTTAGCTAAGGCCTCTAATACAGGCTCAAGTGGTAAATAGTTGTACTTGAACACATAGGCCATTTCATCCAGCACCAACATGTCGATACTCGGGTCTTGCAATAGGCTTTGGGTGATGCCCCATGCTTGTTCGGCGGCGGCAATGTCGTTGGCTTTGTCTTTGGTTTCCCAAGTGAAACCGTGACCCATTACGTGCCAGTCTAGACCAGGATAGTCTTTAAAAAACTTGTATTCGCCGGTTTCAATACGGCCTTTTACAAACTGCACTACGGCGGCTTTTTTGCCATGGCCTAAGGTGCGCATCATGGTGCCAAAGGCTGAACTACTTTTACCTTTACCGTTACCACGCAATAAAATAGTGACGCCGCGTTCTTCTGTGGCTTTAGCAATGCGGGCATCAATGACGGCCTTTTTGGCGGTCATACGTTCTTCATGGGTTTTGCTCATTAAACAAACCTCGCTTGGGAAAGGGTTAAATACTGTGCTTTTAGTGTTTGCGCAATCTGTTGGCCGCGACCACGTTTAACTTGGCCTTGTTCCGTGTCTACTAATATAGATTCGCCCTGTAACTGAAGGCCAGACAAATCCTGCTGCACGCGGCCATCGGTAATAATAGTATTAATGATACGGGTGGATGGGGTTCGCCTAAGCAACCGTGTGGCAAAGCCACTGGCCTGTTGAATGGCTTGTTTTAGCGGTGTGCCACCGCCTGCACCAATGTTGTTAAGTAGTGGTGCCATGGCTTTAGGCGCACGGCCTTGGCTGTATAGTTCAGACACTTTGTCGTTACCAAAACCCAACAACACCAACTGTTGGCGTGCTAGGTAGGCGTGTTTGGCGATACCTGCCACTAAACCCTTGGCTTGGCTTTGGCCATCACCATGTAAGGTAGATGCGGAGGTGTCGAGTAGTACTAAGTGCATTACCGGGTCGCCACCACGCTGGCGGCGGTACCGTAGGTCCAACCGAGCGGTTTTATTACGGCCGGCAATTAAACTAGAAAACCAATTGATGCGTTGTGACCACTGTTTGGTGGCTCGGCCTTGGCCCTGACCTTGTCGGCCTTTGCTGGCATTGGTTAAAAAGCTGGCTGTGTTATTGGTGTTGGTGGTGCCCTCAGCTATGTCACGCAACTGGCCTGTGTTTTGTTTGGTGGGGGCCATTTGCCCCCAGTCTTGTTGTGGCTGCTGGTCTAGAGCTTTAGGCTTGCTGTCCTTTGGGCGCTCAAACGGCGGCGGACTCAGAGGTGGATTTTGATCAGGGCTGTGGCTGTCGTGGTTGTTACGGCGGTGCATCAATACCAACTCTTCAACCGCATCAATATTGACTAGCGTGACTTCGTTGGTTTGCTGATACGCCGCGTGGGCTTGAGCGGCGCGCAACCACACTAAGTCGCCCCGCACTCCATCAACCTGAGCTGCGACACAGCGCTCGGCTATTTCGAGGCGCATGGCGTCGCTTGCGGCCACCTGAGTGAGCTGTTGTTGGGCGTGTTCAATGCTGGTGCGCAAGCCCTGTTGTAACTCAGCGTAATCGGCCAAAAATGCCTCTGGGTTGGCATCAAAATGTTGCCTGCGGCGTACAATTTCTACCCGTTCTTGGGCGCTGTAGGTGTTTTCTAAAGCCACTCCAAAACCAAAACGATCTAATAGCTGCGGGCGTAAATCTCCTTCGTCTGGGTTCATGGTGCCCATAAAGGTGAATTCGGCCGCATGTTGGTGGCTGATGCCGTCACGTTCGATATGATTAACGCCACTGGCGGCCACGTCGAGTAATAAGTCGACTAACGCATCGGGTAATAGGTTGACTTCATCAACGTATAACAGGCCCTTATGGGCTTTACTTAATAGCCCCGGCGCAAACTTAACTTGTTGTTCGCCCAACACTTTTTGTAAGTCTATGGTGCCGGTGACCATTTCTTCACTGGCACCTAGGGGCAGTGTGACTAATTGGCTTAAATTGGCAATATTGAGGCCTGCCAGACTACGGGCAAGGGTGGATTTGGCACTGCCACGAGGGCCGCTCACAAGTACGCCACCAATGGCGGGGTCTATCGCTAGCAAGGTTAATGCAAGCTTAACAGGGGCTTGGCCAACAACGGCGCTAAAAGGGAAGTTTGGTTTAAGCATATTGATACCCATCGTACCCACCGCACGATTTAGTTTTAAATTACATTTTGAGGGGCTGGTATCGGACTGAATCGTCTAACGATCCACCGTTGCGGGGGCAGTGTTGGTTCAAGACCGGTTTGCCGTAATCTCGTCCACGCTTCCCATTTAACTGCTTGTTCGCCAAGCAGCACCTCTCATTAGCCACATTGTAGGCTTATATGGTAAAGAATAATACGTTTACTCAAGCACCAATGTGCTGGGTGCGGCTAAGCTTTATTTGATGTCGCCCTGATTGGGCCTTTACCGGCTAACGATCTAGCTGCCTAAGCGCCTTGTTGCGTTGCCGGTTATCCCGCCAATCCATAAAGCGGTACCAAGCGCTGGCCACAGGCATATACCATGGGCTGCCGTGGTGATAAAAACGGCGTTGTAATGGGGTTTGCTCAAATACCGAGTGTTGCTGCTGTGGCTTGAGCATTTTGAGAGCCGCCTTGTGGCCTAAATAGGGCGCCATTGCGACGCCATTGCCACAATACCCCATGGCGTGGTAGATGCCATTGTGGCAACCAATGCTGGGTAATTTGCTAAAGCTAAAGCCAGTCAATCCGGTCCAGCAATGGCTGATGGGCGTGTCTTTTAAACTAGGAAATATTTCTGCCAATTTAGCCTTAAGAGTGGGTAGCGCCTGCTCAGGGGTGATGGCGTGTAATGCTGCGCGGGAACCCAACATGATGCGCTTGCCACAAGGTGTGGCACGGTAGTAACAAAAGCGCTGGCGGGTCTCTACCATACAATGGCCGCCGGGTAATAAAGCCTGTACCACGGCCGCGCCAAGTTCTTCGGTGACGATGATGAAGCTAGGCACTGGCATCACCCGCTGAGCAAGGAATTTAGAAACCTTAGCTTGTGTATAGCCATTGGTGGCCATAAGAACATGCTGGCAGTGGATGTCTTGGCCCTTGATGCTAATACAAAACCCAGATTTGGTAGGTGTAACAAATTGTACTTTTTGGTCACCAAATATCTGCACTCCAGCTTGTAGCGCCAGTTGTAATAGGCCGTAGTGTAATTTTCTGGGCTGTACTGAGGCATGGCTTTGGTACATTAAGCCACCAAAATAGAGGTTGGTATCGATGTGCTGGGTCATTTCGTGGGCTTGGACCATACGTGCCGCAAAAGGCTCAATGGTTTGTAAGCCCGCATTAGCGTCGCTCATGGCGTTAAAATCTTGTGGTGTCCATGCCGTTCGTAGGCGACCACAAGCTTGTAAGTCACAGTCGAGGTTGTGATCTACAATAAGGCTTTTAGTATAGGCTAACGAAGCATTGGCTTCCTTGTGCAACTGAGCGGCAATGTCCGGGCCATAGTTTTTTTTGGCATCAGCCACAGACACTTTATGACCCGAGCCCAACATACCACCATTTCGAGTGCTGGCTCCAAAACCAATAGCTTCACTATCCAGCACAAGCACCTGACGGCCAGCTTTGGCTAGTGTCAGTGCAGCACTTAGGCCGGTAAAACCGGCACCTACCACCACACAATCGGCTTTGGTTGGTGGCGCTTCGGTGTTACGATATTGGGGCTGATTTTGCCACCAGTAAGGTGAGAATTGGATCATTATGAGACCTTTGCACGAGACGGGGACGAAAGTCTCATTATATCAACGTATTTTTTTATTGAGTCGACACCATGCAACAACTTTATCCAGAACTCAAACCCTACCGTGAATTTTATCTATCGGTAGATCATGGCCACAGCTTGTATGTAGAGCTATGCGGTAATCCACAAGGCATTCCCGTGGTAGTGGTTCATGGTGGGCCTGGCGGTGGCTGTGGGCCATCGTCGCGGCGCTTCTTTGACCCGACTGATTACCACATTATTTTGATGGATCAACGCGGTGCCGGGCGATCCTTGCCCCATGCGAGCCTAGAAGCCAACACCACCGAGCACTTGATTGGTGACTTTGAAACATTGCGCCAAGAGCTACAAATCTCAAAATGGATATTGTTTGGTGGTTCATGGGGCTCTACCTTGGCGCTAGCTTATGCCCAAGCACACCCACAACAGATCATGGGTCTTATATTGAGGGGTATTTTTTTAGGTCGCCAAAAAGACGTAGACTGGATCTATGAGGCAGGTGGCGCAAGCCGTATGTTTGCAGATTATTGGCAAGTATTTCAAAAACCTTTATTAGGTACAGACGCAGAAACCGCTGGGCAAATGGTTAATCGTTATTATGAGTTGTTGTGTGGTGAGGATGAATTAAAGCGTTTTGCTGCAGCAAAAGCATGGTCCTCATGGGAAGCGAGTATTGCTACATTAGATCTTAACCCTGATTTTGTGGATAACTTTGCCGACGCTCACTTTGCCTTAGCGCTGGCCCGTATTGAGTGTCACTACTTTGTTAATCAGTGTTTCTTTGAGCCGAACCAGCTGTTAGCCAACATGCATAAAATCAGCCATATACCGGGTATTATTGTGCACGGTCGTTATGACATGATTTGCCCTGCTGTACAGGCTTTTGAAGTGCATGAGCTATGGCAAGAATGCCAATTGCACATCGTTCGAGACGCAGGCCACGCACAGCAGGAGCCGGGAATTGTTGATAATTTAATCAAAGCCACCCGCGAATTTGCCCTTAAATACGCCTAACGAAATATTATTTTATGAAAGCATTATTACAACGAGTCACGCACGCCTGTGTAGAGGTCGATGGCCAGTGTATTGGCCAAATTGAACACGGCATCATGCTGCTGTTAGGTGTTGATAAGGGCGACGATCAAGCTAAAGCCGATCAGTTATTACACAAGGTGCTACATTATCGCTTTTTTGGTGATGAAGATGGCAAGATGAATAACAATGTTCAACAGGTGGGTGGCAGTATACTCATCGTCAGTCAATTCACCCTCGCCGCAGACACCAAAAAAGGCTTGCGGCCTGGGTTTTCTAGCGCGGCGCCCCCTGCCCTTGGCGAACAGCTCTACGATTACTTTGTGACCCAAGCAAAGGCCAAAATCACAGTCGCCACCGGGCAGTTTGGCGCCGACATGCAGGTGAGCTTAACCAACGACGGGCCGGTAACCTTTATGTTCGAGGTTTAAACTACAATAGCCGACAGCACTTGGCCAAGCATGACCCTAACTGCTAGGGTAAGCCCCACAAGTAGCAAAGGGGGTAGAAGTAAGTGGAGTGAATTCACAGGAGAGCCTCTTTAATTGCATTAAGTGCCGCAAAATGTATTTTTTACGGTTTGTTTTGCCGTGGGTGCTAACGCATACGACCTGAGCAGCGGCTGATATGCCCAAGGCGATTGAACCACTTTAAGTAGGGCCTCAAAAGGAGCAAATTTTTGTTGGTCTTCGGCCGCTCTTATGGCCACTTCAACTTGGTGGTTGCGGGCGATAAATGCTGGGTTGGCGCTATTCATTTGTTGATAACGTTGTTCAGGCTCTTGGGCATCACCGGCTAAGCGTTGTTGCCATTGCTGCTGCCACAACACTAGCTCATCTGGTGCAGCAAAAACGTCAGCTATGGTTTGATGTTCTGGGTCGGTAGCGACTTGGTCAACTAGGTACCTGAAACACTGGGTGAAATCTAATTCATGCTCGGCCATGATGGTCAATAACTGTTCGGTTACGGCTTGGTCTTCGGCTTGCGGGGCACTCAGCCCTAGCTTGTTACTCATCACCTGCTGATACGCGCTACCATAATGTTCAACGTATGCGTCGAGCGCCTGTTGGGCGCACGCTAAGGCTTGTTCACCGTTAGGGTGTAGCAATGGTAATAAAGCCTGCGCCAGACGCACAAGGTTCCATTGGCCAATGCCTGGCTGTTGGTTGTAGCGATAACGGCCTTGGCGGTCGATGGCGCTAAATACTTTATCTGGATCGAATTGATCCATAAAGGCACAGGGGCCGTAATCTACCGTCGCCCCACAAATAAGCATGTTGTCGGTGTTCATCACGCCATGAATAAAACCAAACCCTTGCCACTGTGCAATCAGTTTTGCTTGGCGTTTAATGACTTCATTGAGCAAGGCTAAGTAAGGCTGTTCAGTGTGCGTTAAGTCGGGGAAGTGACGCTGTAAACAATAGTTAGCGAGTTGTTTAACTGCCGCTTGGTCACCTTGCATAGCAAAATATTCAAAAGTGCCTATACGGATGTGGCTGGGGGCAATACGGGTTAGCACTGCGCCAGGTTCTGCGCCTTTGCGCAATACTTTTTGGCCAGTGGCAACAGCGGCAAGGCTACGGGTGGTGGGCACCTTGAGGGCCGCCATGGCTTCACTTATGAGGTACTCTCGAAGTACGGGACCTAAAGGGGAGCGGCCATCACCACGGCGCGAATAGGGCGTGGGGCCCGAGCCTTTAAGCTGTAAGTCGAAACGCTCGCCATTAGGCGCCAAAATTTCGCCCAATAGATGGGCGCGACCATCACCCAGTCGTGGATTGTAGGAGCCAAATTGGTGGCCAGCATAGGCTTGAGCTAGAGGTTTGGAACCGTCTAAAATGGCATTGCCAGCTAAGGCTTGGGCGGCTGCTTCGGAGGTTAACCATGCCGTATCGATGCCCAACTTGTTGGCTAGTTCAAAGTTAAGTGCAAATGGCTTGGCCTGTGGTACCGGTGTGGGTTCGGCAAAGCTATAAAAGTGCTCTGGCAACTGGGTGTATGTGGTATCAAAAGCGGGGCTATTTATGGCAGTCATGACTAGAGGATCTCTAACTTGGCATAGGCCAGCACTAACCACTTGCTGCCTTCGTTTTCAAAATTCACTTGTACTCGGGCTTGTGGGCCTTGGCCTTCGGCATTTACCACCACACCCATGCCAAACAACGGGTGCCTGACGTTTTGGCCCAGCGCGATGACCGGTGTTTCGAGCTCTTGGTGACGTCCCCAACGGTCGTATTGCCGTTTGGGTGTAGGCCTTGCAGTAACCGGGCGACTGATGGTGGATTTAAGGCGTACCTCGTTCATCAGGCCCTCTGGCACTTCCCCAATAAAGCGTGACGGACGATTAAAGGTATCCTGGCCGTGTAAACGTCGGCTTTCGGCGTAGGTAATAAATAAACGCTGCATGGCACGGGTAATGCCCACGTAACACAGGCGGCGCTCTTCTTCTAAGCGATCGCCTTCCTCTAACGACATTTTGTGGGGGAATAGGCCTTCTTCTACACCGCCTAAAAATACCACTGGAAACTCAAGGCCTTTGGCCGAGTGCAATGTCATTAGTTGCACGCTGTCTTCTGACTCATCGGCTTGTTGTTCGCCAGCATCCAGTGCGGCTTGGTCTAACATGGCTGCTAGCGGTGTGGTGGCTACTGGGTCTAGTTCAGCGTCAGGGTCATCAGACTCTTGTGCTGGGTTCCAAGTGCTGGCAAATCCTTTAGCGGCGCTCACTAACTCATTGAGGTTATCAATGCGAGTTTGGGCTTTTTCACCCTTTTCTTTAAGGTGATGTTGGATCAACCCCGACTGCTTGATAACGTGATCCACCATGTCGTGTAACAAGGCCTCCGTGCTTTCTTCGTCGAGCCGATCGATAAGGCCGACAAAACTTTGCACCGCATTGTGGGCGCGGGTGGGCAGCGTGTTGTGGTCTACGATTTGTTGAGCGCTGTCCCACATAGAGCAGCCTTCTGCACGGGCATGAAGGCGGATTTTATCCACCGTAGCGGCACCCACACCACGTGTAGGGACGTTGAAAACCCGCTCCATAGCGGCGTCATCGTTACGGTTTTTGATAAGGCGCAGATAAGCTAACGCATTACGAATTTCCAAACGGTCATAGAAGCGTTGGCCACCGTAAATGCGGTACGGCATGTTGGCGCGAATCAGGGCTTCTTCCAATACCCGCGACTGTGCGTTAGAGCGGTAAAGAATGGCACATTCCGCCCGTAAACCGCCGTCTTTTTGCCATTGGTCAATTTGGTCAACAATAAACCGGGCTTCATCCATTTCGTTAAACGCTGCATACAGAGAAATAGCCTCGCCATCGTTGCCATCGGTCCATAAGTTCTTACCTAAGCGGCCACTGTTGTTAGCAATAAGGCCGTTTGCGGCTTTAAGTATGGTGCCTGTGGAACGGTAGTTTTGCTCTAGCTTTACGGTAATAGCATTACCAAAATCGCGTTCAAAGTGTTGAATGTTTTCTATTTTTGCACCCCGCCAACCGTAAATGGATTGGTCATCGTCACCCACGGCCATGACTTTGGCGGCACTGCCTGATAAAACCCGTAACCATGCGTATTGTATGGTGTTGGTGTCTTGGAATTCGTCTACCAGCAAGTGTTTAAAGCGGCCTTGATAATGGGCTAGTAAAGCCGAATTGTTAAGCCATAGTTCATGGCTGCGTAACAAGAGTTCGCCAAAGTCAACCAGGCCTGCGCGTTCACAAGCTTGGTGGTAGGCAGCGTATACTTTTACTTGAGTATCTAGTTGAAAATTACCATAAGTTTCAATGTGTTGTGGACGTTTACCTTCGTCTTTACAGCCGTTAATAAAATGTTGAAATTGACGCACCGGCCAGCGGCTTTCTTCTAGCTGCATTTGTTTGCACAGGCGTTTAAGAATGCTCAGTTGGTCGTCACTGTCGAGTATTTGAAATTCTTTTTGTAGGCCGGCTTCTTGCCAATGGCGACGCAATAACCGGTGGGCCAAACTGTGAAAGGTGCCTACCCACAATTGTTGTGTATCTAACCCCATAAGGCTTTCAATACGGCTACGCATTTCCCGTGCCGCCTTGTTGGTAAAAGTCACGGCCATGATCGACCAAGGCGATATATTCTCGGCTTCAATGAGCCAGGCAATGCGGTGCACTAACACCCGGGTTTTACCACTACCGGCACCGGCTAAAATTAGCAAGTTTTCCTGTGGTGCTGCCACGGCTTCACGTTGTGAGCCGTTGAGTTCATCTAAGAGGCGAGAAACATCCATTTGTGTGTCCGTATAGTTGGCATCAAGTGTGGCTCAGCAATTGATGGAAAATCATTTGTTGTTGAAATGCTAAACTGATCTGACCATTTTGCATTTGTCTTGTTGCCAGCGTACTACTAAGGGAGTAGCTTTATTTGAGCTATGGCAAATGGTTGGCTGCAATGAGTCTATTGTAACCACAGCTGAGGCAAATAACACCGTTAGTCCTGCACTAGTTTGACATGGTTAAACTCAATAAAAACAATACGGGAGTACAAGGAAATGGAAAGAAGAGAAATATTAAAGAAAGGTTTGGTGGGTTTAGGTGGCGCAGCCGCTGCGTCTACCATTGCCGCACCTGCCATTGCTAAGGAACGCGTAGAAATTGCCATGGTGTCGACTTGGGGTCGAGATTTCCCGGGTTTAGGTACAGGCGCCCAGCGTTTTGCTCAGCGTTTAATTGATATGAGTGACGGCCGCATACAAGTGAGTTACTACGCAGCCAACGAGCGTGTTAAGGCCTTTGACTCATTTGACGAAGTCGCCTCTGGTAATGCCCAAATGTACCATTCTGCTGAATACTACTGGAAAGGTAAGCACCCAGGTTGGGCTTACTTTACCGCCGTACCCTTTGGTTTAACCTATACCGAAATGAACGCTTGGATCCGTTTTGGTGGTGGCCAAGAACTGTGGGATGAGCTAGGCGCAGATTACGGCTTAAAAGGCCTTATGTGTGGTAACACCGGTGTGCAAATGGGTGGTTGGTTCCGTAAGGAAATCAACAGCGTAGATGACCTTAAAGGTTTAAAAATGCGTATGCCAGGCCTTGGCGGTGACGTATTGGCTAAGCTAGGCGGTTCGCCTGTATCATTACCCGGCGGCCAGATTTATGAAAACCTTATTTCTGGAGCCATTGATGCCACTGAGTGGGTGGGACCATGGAATGATGAGCTAATGAAGTTCTACGAAGCGGCCAAGTACTACTATTACCCAGGTATGCATGAGCCTGGTGCTATGTTGGCTTGTGGCATGAACAAAACTTGGTGGGACGGCTTAAGTAAGTCAGATCAAGTGATGATCGAAGCGGCTTCGTCCATGGAAAACGACGTTATGATGGCCGAGTACAATGCCAAAAACGGTGCGGCACTGAAGCGTTTAGTCAATGACCAAGGTGTTAAGTTGCGCCAGTTCAATGATGACATTTACGATAGCTTTGCTGAAGCTTCTGAAGAAGTGTTTGCCGAAGTACAAGCCCATAGTGACTTGGCTTCGCGTATTCATAAGAGCTTTGCTACTGCACGTGCCGATATCGGCGCCTGGGCAGAAATTTCTGACCAAGCCTATATGCAACAACGTAACCGCGCCTTAGGCGGTTAATTTTTGTCGCTCGTCCTACACCCACCCACAACTTTGTTGTGGGTGGGTTTTTCTGTTTATGTACTTATGTCTTGGTTTTAAGCATGCAACAATCTTCTAGCGTTTTTCTAAAGAAGGACCTACTGCTGCGCAGTCTTGCTTTTACTGTGGTCTACGCCACGGTTATTTTTGTGCTGAATAATTTTTTAAACTTCTGGGCGTTATGGCCAGGAGCAGTGAACACCCTTGCGGGAAAATCATCCACAGGTTTGGGTTGGCTGCAGGTATTGAGTTATGTCGTTGCGCCTTTATTGGCGGCAATACATGTGTTTGGGTTACGGGGACAAAGCTATCAAATGCTTGCTGAGCGAGTCTCCGATTGGGCTGCCATCAGCATAAAAGCGGCCTTTTGGATGGTGTTATTGGTTGGCATGGCTGATATGGTGGTGTCCTTCTTGCGTATTGAATCGCTACTATCTCCCATAGTAGGGAGCGAACTTACCACTGAATTGGGTAAGCCGCGGTTTCGTGGCACCTATGTTCACTTACCCCTGATGCTGCTGGCTTGTTTTATCGCCCTGCGTAGTCGCGGGTTAGGTTTTATTTGGCTCACATTGATGGTGGTCGTAGCTGAATTTTTAATTGTAATTACCCGGTTTGTGTTTTCCTACGAACAGGCCTTTATGGGCGACCTAGTGCGTTTTTGGTACGCGGCTTTGTTCTTGTTTGCGTCGGCCCACACCTTACTCATTGAAGGACATATTCGAGTGGATGTGGCCTACACCCATTTTAAGCCGCGCACGCAGTCTTGGGTGAACGTATTGGGCGTAAGTTTACTCGGATTACCCCTTTGTTTTACCATTCTCACGCTAGGTATGTGGGATAAAACCAGCAGTATTAATAGCCCGCTGCTCAGTGTAGAAGTGTCTCAAAGTGGCTATGGCATGTATGTGAAGTACATTATGGTGGGCTTCTTAGCCATCTTTGCTTTTTCTATGATTATTCAATTTTCAAGTTATTTGCTCAAGCACTTTGGTGTGTTACGTGGCGAAACAGCGACTAGCGATTAGGACACTGCGTTATGGAACTTTTGTTTTTAGGGATTTTAGTCCTGCTCATGATCATAGCGCTTTTGTCCGGTTTTCCGGTGGCATTTTCTTTGCCTGGATCGTCCATAATCGCCATTGGTTTAGCCGCCTTAGCCGGTTGGGTGTTTGCCGATAACCCAGATGCTTATTTCCATGAGGGCGGCCCTGTGCAATGGCTCAGTGCTGGTGTCACCAACTTTAGAAGCCTGTACTGGAACGTGGAGCGCGACACGCTAATTGCCATTCCATTGTTCATTTTTATGGGCATTATGTTGCAACGTTCCAAAGTGGCAGAAGACTTGCTAGTGACTATGGCCCAGCTTTTTGGCCCCGTACCGGGTGGTTTGGGCATTTCTGTGGTATTGGTGGGCGCCTTATTGGCGGCTACAACCGGCATAGTGGGCGCCACAGTTATTGCCATGGGTATGATCTCCCTTCCCGCCATGTTGCGTAATAAATACTCCCATTCCTTGGCCACCGGCACCATTTGTGCATCCGGTACCTTAGGTCAAATCATCCCGCCCTCCATTGTGTTAATCATCTTAGCAGACCAGCTAAGTAGCGCTGCCGATCAAGCCAGTGCCATGCGTAAGGCTGCCTATCGCGAAATTACGGGTGAATTTTCAATGCCTTCGGTATTGGACATCACTTCGGCCAGCGCGGGTGATATGTTTATGGGTGCTTTTATTCCCGGCATATTGTTAGTGGCTTTATATGTGTTATATATTTTAATTACTGCCCTTGTAACGCCAAAAAGTGCGCCACCTATTGGTTATTCCGGCGCCTACGATCGCCAGTTTTTAGCCAAAGTGCTAATGAGTCTATTGCCACCTCTAACGCTTATTTTTGTGGTCTTAGGGTCTATACTCATGGGCGTTGCCACGGTTAACCAAGCTGGCGCTGTGGGGGCTGTGGGGGCCATGTTGATGGCGGGCTATCGCTTACATCACCGTGATGAAAGGCGGTATTGGCCGGCTTTTATTGCCATTGTAGCCATCATTATCTTAGGCTTCATTGTAGCCAATTTTGACCTCAATATTAAAAATATGCGCAGCGATGAAGACCGCCTAGGTGTTGCCCTAGGGGTGATCGCCGTGGCTGCATTACTGGTCGCGGTCAGTTGGAGCGGCTGGCGCGTATTTAAAAACGGCACCACTTTGCATGAAGTGATGGGTGAAACCGCCAAGACCACCTCTATGGTGTTTATTATTCTCATTGGTGCGGCCATGCTGACCTCTGCGTTTCGCGCTTTTGGTGGAGAAGAATTGGTGAAAGACATGCTCACCAGCTTGCCTGGTGGTTTCTGGATGCAGTTCTTTGTGGTTATGCTGGTGATCTTTGTATTGGGATTTTTCTTAGACTTTATTGAAATTGCCGTGGTGGTGGTGCCTATTGTGGCCCCGATTTTGATGGCCGACCCTAGTGCTAACATCACTGCAGTATGGTTGGGGGTCATGATTGGATTGAATATACAAACCTCATTCCTCACACCGCCCTTTGGGTTCGCGCTCTTCTACTTGCGAGGGGTGGCCGATAAGGCAGTGAAAACCCTTTCAATCTATAAAGGTGTAGTGCCGTTTATTGGTTTGCAGATTCTCGCTTTAGTGATTACGGGTTTCTTCCCCAGTTTGGTTAATTACCTACCCAACCGCACATACCTGACGTCGGTTTCAGCTCCACCACCTATGAATCCACGTATTCAGCCGTGCTTAGAAGAGCAAGTGTTAACTTTGTATGGCACTCAAGAAGCCAGCTTAATGGCGGCTATTGATACCATCGCATCTGTGGATATGAGCTATTTATCCAGCGCCAGTGCCGACTTATTGCAAGACAGCCTCAGCAAAGCGCGGCAAACGTTTGAGAAGGTGAATGGCATCCATCAGGCTAAGGCTCAGTTGACTGATTTTGAAGTCAGTTATGCGCCACTACACACACAAGTCAGAGAGCTTCAAGCCCATGTACGGCGCAATACCCGTTTGAGCGAAGATGCAGCATTACAGCTTAGGCGTTTAGATGATATTGCCCTCAATGATGATCGTCGTGCCCAATTGAAGCAACGTATTGTTGATTTGGCAGCATTAAGCCAGCGTTTAACGGCGAGTATTCCATCGGAGTGGTCTAGCCAGCGGCCTATTTTCGAGACCTTGAACAAAGCTGAAAAACAATCTCGCAATCAGTATCGGCGTAATGTTGATGAAGCCTACGACGGTATTGTGCAGTTACGTTTATGGATACAACAAGCACCAGAGCTTGCTGCAATGGAGGGTACAGTGGCCGAGTTAGGGGACGCCATAGACACCATGGATGCTAAAACTGTAATGGCTGCCATTAAACTGCAAGAAAGGCAGCTGGGCTATTTTGACGGTGTGAGTGCCGTTAAATCTAAATTGTCTAAGGCACGACGAGCGCTTAAGGGTAGTAAGTACAACCCAGAAAAAGCCAAGGCCTACCATGTGCAGGCAATGGCACTGCTCAATGACGAAATCCGGTGGCGACAAACCGCTGCACTAGAGTTGGCGCCTGCGCTGGCCACTTATGATGCAGCGATTAGTAGCTCTATTGGTTTGCGCTTGCAGGAACGTATGACCCATGACCTAGCCACTACGGTGTCGGCATGTCTGTCGAATCATAAGGATGTATCGTTGCAATTTTAACCGTTAATGGGTCACAGTTAAGGCACTAGTAGCTAGTGGTTAAGCGGATGGGGTAGAATAAAAACAACTACCCCATTGCTGCTGCGAAGTGAATGCCCAAAATTAATCAAAATCTGTTCAAAGCCATACAACAAACCCATGAGCAGTTGCGCAAGTCTGAACGCAAGGTGGCTGATTACGTATTGGAACACAGGGCTAAGGTAGTGCAAATGCGCATTGTCGATTTAGCTGCCGCTGCGGGTGTGAGTGAGCCTACGGTGGTGCGATTTTGTCGTGCTATCGGGTTTGATGGATTCCAAGGCTTTAAGCTAACCCTGGCCCAGTTTGTAGCATCCAATACCTCCTACGAACAGTTTCGTTTAGACAGCCGTGATTCGGTAGAAGAGTTTAAAGAAAAAATATTCGACTCCACCATGGGTAACCTCATGCGCGTGAAGTCCGATTTAGATGCCGCCAATCTAGAGAAAGCGATTGTCGCCTTAGCACAAACCAAACGCGTAGATTGTTATGGCTTTGGTGCCTCGGCGCCCATTTGTAGTGACGCCCAGCATAAATTTTTCCGCCTTAATATGTCGGCGGCGGCCTATTCAGACCCCCATTTACAAACCATGGCAGCCGTCACGCTACAGCCTGGCGATGTGGTGATTGCGATCTCGCAAACGGGCCGCACCAAAGACTTGTTACACACCACACAATTGGCTATGGATGCCGGCGCTACCGTGATTGCATTGTGCCCCAGTAATACCCCCTTGGCGCAACAGGTTCAGATCCCGTTATACATCGATCTAGATGAAGACAAAGAGCTCAATACTCTTATGTCGTCACGCATCACCCAAATGGTAGTGATCGACGTGCTCGCCGTAGGCGTGACTATGCAGCTGGGCGAAGAAGCCAAGGCGCACCTAAAAACCATCAAACGTTCTCTCAAGAGTTTGCGTATCCCTGCTAAGCGCCCTAAGTAGTTAGTGATGTGGTGGGTGTTAGGTCTATGGCAGGCTTGTCGGCCTACGGGCTCCATTTGCTTGAACCGCCACGCTAAATTCCACAATACCAATCTCAATCACTCGGTCCGCTGTAGCGATCGTTTCTGGCCTGTGGGCTACCATAATACGAGTGACCTTAAGCTGTTTTATATGTTCGTTAACAATGGATTCTCCGGCAATATCTAAATGGCTGGGGGCTTCGTCTAGGAACAATACGTCAGGTTTGCGATAAAGGGCCGTTGCCAACAATACACGTTGTTTTTGACCGCCAGACAAAGATGCACCCATGTCGCCTACCAAGGTGTTGTAGTTCATAGGCATCGCCATAATGTCGTCGTGAATGTTAGCCATAGCAGCACTTTGCGCTATCCGAGCTTCATCGGCTATCGGGTCAAAACAACTGATGTTGTCTGCTAAGAGCCTGACACAAGCCGGTCGTCCTGAATTACCGCACTTATACGGCTCCTAAATAGGGTGGATTGCTCTATGGGTTTATCGTCAATATAAATTTGTCCTTCGTCCAATGGCAGTAACCCCTTTCATTTCTTCATGGCTTGAGGACTGAATGGCAGGATGTCACGTTTGATCACGTATCTAGACATAATACTTCTCCGGTAAAATTTATAGTTAGGTTGACCAGTACCTCCATATACCCCCTGCTTTATCCAAACTAGTCCAGAACCTGTACTACTCAAGAATCGCAAAAAACGCACTTTTTGTTCGGTATTGGTTAAATATTGCTCTAAAAACATCAATAAAACCCATAGGCGCAGTGCCATCATTGCGCCATGTCATTGATGTTAACTAATTAAGGAGCTTAGCGATGCCACTACAAGCTAGCCAAAACGTATTTATCACCTGTGCAGTCACCGGATCCGGTGGTTCGCAAGACCGTTCTCCCCATGTGCCACGCAGCCCTGAACAAATTGCCAACAGTGCTATTGATGCGGCTAAAGCTGGTGCTGCCGTGGTGCATTGCCATGTGCGTGACCCAGAAACAGGTACGCCAAGCCGTCGCTTAGAACTTTATAAAGAGCTCACGGAACGTATTCGCGCAGCAGAAGTAGATGTAGTGTTAAACCTCACAGCGGGTATGGGTGGTGACATGGTATTTGGCGATGCCGAAAATCCATTGCCATTACAAGAGGCTGGTACCGATATGGTAGGAGCCAGTGAGCGTGTTGAGCATGTACGCCAATGCCGGCCAGAAATTTGCACCTTAGACTGCGGCACTATGAACTTTGCCGAAGCCGATTACGTCATGACCAATACGCCGGGTATGCTACGTGCCATGGCAGAAAAAATGACGGCGATGGGTGCTCGCATCGAAATCGAAGCCTTTGATACGGGCCATTTATGGCTCGCCAAGCAACTCGTTAGCGAAGGTTTAATTACTGATCCAGTGATGGTGCAGCTATGTATGGGGATCCCTTGGGGTGCGCCAGATGACCTCAATACCTTTATGGCCATGGTTAATAACGTACCTAAAGACTGGGTCATGTCGGCTTTTTCCATCGGTCGTAACGAAATGAACTATGTGGCGGCTGCCGTGTTGGCGGGCGGTAATATTCGTGTTGGATTGGAAGATAACCTATGGTTAGAAAAGGGCGTGTTGGCTACCAACGCTCAGTTGGTTGAAAAAGCAGCCACCATCGCCACCAATATGGGATCTACCTTGATGACGCCAGCCCAAGTACGCGAACTCATTCAAGTCGAAAAACGAGCGCCTTTATCATGAATAAAACAGCAGCCTGTATAGGCGGTGGCGTTATTGGTGGTGGTTGGGTAGCGCGTTTTTTGTTACACGGCTGGGACGTTAACGTATATGACCCTGCAGCCGATGCTCAGCGCAAATTGGATGCGGTATTAGAAAATGCTCGTGCCTCGTTACCTCAGTTATCTGATGTGCCTATGCCGGACGAAGGTCAGCTTACCTTTTGTGATACCTTAGAAGCAGCCGTGGCTAATGCCGATTGGATTCAAGAAAGTGTGCCAGAGCGCCTAGACATTAAGCACGCGGTATTTGCACAGGCGCAAGCCGCTTGCCCAGAAGCTGCCATCATTGGTTCTTCAACTTCGGGATTTAAGCCGTCTCAGCTACAAGAAAACGCTCTGCGCCCAGAGCAAATTATGGTGGCGCATCCTTTTAATCCTGTGTATTTGTTGCCCTTGGTGGAGCTAGTGCCTAGCCCCGTTAATGGCGCCGAAATCATTGAGCAGGCCAAAGACTTGTTAACCGGCGTGGGTATGAAGCCTTTGCATGTGCGTAAAGAAATTGATGCGCATATTGCCGATCGTTTTTTAGAAGCGGTGTGGCGTGAAGGTTTGTGGATGATCAAAGACGGCATCGCCACCACCACAGAGATAGACGATGCCATTCGTTATGGTTTTGGTCTGCGCTGGGCTCAAATGGGTCTGTTTGAAACCTATCGTATTGCCGGTGGTGAAGCGGGTATGGCGCACTTTATTGCCCAGTTTGGGCCTTGTTTAGAGTGGCCTTGGACCAAGCTTATGGACGTGCCTGAGTTAACGGATGAGCTCATTGCTACTATTGCAGAACAATCGGATGAACAGTCGGGGCATCATTCTATTCGTGAGTTAGAGCGAATTCGTGATAAAAACTTGATCGGCATCATGCGCGTGCAAAAGGAAACGAATTGGGGTGTAGGCGAGCTGCTTAATAAACACGACGAACGGCTTAAGCAGTTGGGCTAAAAGTCGTCATAAAACATCTTTTGTTACCCATGATGCTGGTATGATAGGGTCTTTCCTTGGTCCTGCTGGCAATCTAAATGGATATGATTTTACCTGTTGTTACCTCCATATTGTTGGTAATGCTGCTGGGCTACGGTCTGTCCAAAAAACTCCTCGCCGACACCGGCTTCTGGCAAGGTATTTCTCGCCTTGCGTATTGGGTGTTGTTTCCCCTGCTGATCGTGCGTACCCTGGCGCAAGCCACCATAGATACACAAATCGTGTTGCCTCTAGTCTCGGTGTTAGTGGTGGCGTTAGTGGTGGGTTTAGCTTATAGCTTGATCATGTCACGGTTGCTGGGGCAAGACGGACCATCGGCATCCTCTATGGTGCAAGGTGGCGTGCGTCACAATGGGTTTATTGGTTTGGCGGTGTTATTTGACATGTTCGGCATGCCGGGGCAAGAAATGGGTGCCTTGATTATAGCGGTGCTAGTACCCCCCACTAATGTATTGTGCGTGTTTGCCGTGTCGTTATTAACCCGCAAGCAACAATCGCTTTCTGTGCCTAAACTCATCATTAAAGAACTGTCTCGTAACCCGCAACTCATTGCCGTAGGTGGCGGGTTATTACTCAATTATTTTTCGGTATCAATTCCCGGCGTCTTGGATCAGTCGATTGCCATTTTAAGCCGTGCGGCTTTACCGATGTTGTTGTTAAGCGTAGGAGCTAGTTTGCAAATTAGAGCCCTAAAAGGCAACTGGCCGGTGCTAGCTGTAGCCTTAAGTACTAAGTTGATTGTTTTTCCGGCACTTATGCTGGCAGGTTCCTTGTGGCTACAATTGCCGCCACTAGCGACCGTCAGTTTAGTGGTATTTGGTGCTTTACCCACGGCGGTGTCGGCCTTTCCGTTTGCGCAACAAATGGGAGGCAATGCTAAATTAATGGCCGACATTATTACCTTGCAAACCGTGGCCAGCTTGATAGGGTTAACTTTTTGGGCCAGTGTGGCCATGCAAGTGACAGGTTTTTCACTATGAGCATTTCCAACCCATTTGATTTTGTGCAGGGCGATACGCCTGTGTTAGTGAGCATGCCCCATTCTGGTTTGCGGTTAACCCAAGCCGTGACCGATTGCTTAACGCCAGAGGCGCTGGCGTTGCCCGATACCGATTGGTACCTTCCAGAAGTGTACGATTTTTTGGCCGAATTGAAGGTCGGTGTATTGAAGGCGAATTATTCACGTTATGTGATTGACCTTAACCGCCCTGAAGACAACAAGCCGTTATACGCAACTAAAACCACAGGCCTGTTCCCCGACATTTTATTTAGCGAACGTTGCATGTTTAAGGACGGTGCTCGGGTGAGTACACGGCACCAACAGGCGTGTATCAAACACATTTGGCAGCCTTATCATCAGCAATTGAGTAGCGAACTAGAACGTTTGAAACAGCGTTTTGGTTATTCCATTTTGTTTGATGCCCACTCGATTCGTGCTCAAGTGCCCATGTTTTTTGACGGCACCTTGCCCGATTTCAATTTAGGCACTAATGCTGGCGTGGCATGCGCTCCCGAATTGCTAGCCGCGGCAGAGCAATCGTTGGCCGATGGAGGCTATACACAAGTCAGTAATGGCCGCTTTAAAGGCGGTTATATTACCCGCTGCCATGGTCAGCCAGACCAACATACCCATGCTTTTCAGTTAGAATTGTCACAAGCAACCTATATGCAAGATAGTGAAGATTATAGGCTAGATAACAACAAATGCGCGCAAGTTCGTCCTCAATTGAAGGCTTTGCTCTCGGCGCTTGTTGATTGTAATCCACATAAAATTTAAGAGATTGAATATGTATTTAAGTGAATCTGAAATTGAAGACTATGAGCGTGACGGTGCCATAGTCATCAAGGGCGTATTTAAACCCTGGATTGAATGTTTGCGCGCAGGCTTTGATAAGGTATTGGTGCAGCCCAGTGAACATGGCAGAGAGAATGTCGCTACAGGTGACGCAGGACGTTTTTTTGAAGACTATTGCAACTGGCAGCGGATCGACGAATTTCAACGTTGGATTTATGACTCGCCGGCGGCCGAAATTGCCGCCGAGGCCACCCGTTCTAAACAAATTCAAGTCTTCCACGAACATATATTGGTGAAAGAGCCTGGTACCGCAAAACCAACGCCATGGCATCAAGACATGCCTTACTACTGTGTGAATGGTGAGCAAACGGCGAGTTATTGGATCCCCTTAGATCCGGTTACCCAAGCCAACACACTACAAGTGGTGTTGGGTTCACATCTTTGGCCCAAGTTAGTTCGTCCTACACGCTGGTCTAGCAACCAACCTTGGTACAATAATGACGCTGACTACATGGACATGCCATCCATTGATGAAAAACAAAATATTTTAGTGCCAGAATTAGAGCTAGGCGACTGTGTATTATTCAACTTTAAAACCGTACATGGTGCACCGGGTAACGCATTAACTAGCCGCAGGCGTGCCTTCTCTACCCGCTTTATGGGTGATGATGTACGTTATGTGGACCGTGGCGGCCCAACTTCGCCACCGTTTGATGGGCTAGTACAGAATAATGGTGAAGCCATGCGCGAAGATTGGTTTCCAGTGGTTTATCCAGGAGTTAATAGTCATGACTAACCGTGCAACAGGTAGCTGCTTATGCGGCGCCGTCAAATATCAAGTTAGTGGCACTTTACGTCCAGTAGTGGCATGCCATTGTGGTCAGTGTCAAAAGGCCAGTGGCCATCACGTGGCGGCAACATCGGCTAAGCGTGAAGACTTTACGCTAATAGAAGAGCAGGGGCTTAAATGGTTTTCGTCTTCGAAGGGCATTCGCCGTGGGTTCTGCCAGCAATGTGGTGGCAACCTATTTTGGGATAAATCGGACTTACCTACCATTTCTATTTTTGCAGGCAGCTTGGACCAACCTAGTGGGCTAGAACTAGTGGAACACATTTACGTGGAAGAAAAGGCCGATTATTACCAAATCACCGATGGCTTGCCACAGCGCGAAGGGTTTAGTCTGGCTGCGAAGGTCGACCATGGCCAATAAATGCCCTAGCTGCGAGTTTAAAATCACTGCTCGAAATCAACTATGTGATGACTACCGAGACCCGGTTAAGGCCTATGGTTGCCCGGCGTGTGGCACCTTTTATTTATTGCCTGCGACTAACCGCAGTTGGCGTCGGCGTTTTATGATCTTTTTAGCGCTAGTGAGCTTTAATGTTGCCTTGAGCGCTATTTTTAGCTTTGTGAGCGTGTCTTCCATGTGGCTCGAGGCGGGTTTAGTGGCTCTCTTCGTGGTGGCTATGCTTGTGTTTCTCCGCTTTAGGCCGGTAGCGTTAGTGGATTCAGGGTATCGCTCGGGTCAGCAACGTGAGTGAGGACTTTATTGTTCCTCTATGCGGGGAAGAGGTGACCATTTTGTATGTGGATGAGGCGATTATCTTGGTCGACAAACCTAGTGGATTGTTGTCTGTGCCGGGCAAACACCCATTGAATAAAGATTGTTTGATTACCCGTGTGCAGCAAGATTACCCAGACGCATTGATAGTACATCGGTTAGATATGGATACCTCTGGAGTGATGGTGTTGGCGCGCGGCAAAGATAACCTGTCCCACCTAAGTAGGCAGTTTCAAGAGCGTCAAACCCAAAAGCAGTATTTGGCTTGGGTCTATGGTTTGGTGCAGGGTAATGAGGGAGAGGTGAACTTACCATTATGTTGCGATTGGCCAAACCGCCCCAAACAAATGGTGGACCATGAACGAGGGAAGGCATCATTGACCTATTTTGAGGTGTTGGAACGTCGTGGTGAAAATTTACAAACAAAAGTTTTACTGAAACCGGTGACCGGACGTTCGCACCAACTTAGGGTGCATATGGCGGAACTGGGCCATCCCATTAGCGGTTGTGGTTTTTATGCGCATGCTGCAGCCTTTGAGCAAGCACCAAGATTACAATTGCACGCATGGAAGCTGGCCTTTAGTCACCCGGTGACGGGTGTTCCCGTGCAACAAACGGCCCCAGCCCCTTTTTGAGCTTATGGGCTTTAGATGGGGTTACACGTAGGTATTGATGACACGCCACAACTCGTCTTCCGAAAACGGCTTGTGTACGTAATCGGTAATGCCGTAAGCCTTGTCTTTAACACTATCCACCCGCTTCCAAACCGTCTGCTGCAAGATCAATATGCACTTCACCAAAAGTAAGAAATTCATAGATAATCTCGCGATTAACTAAGTCATCCTCTACTACAAGCATATTGATATTAGGCATAGGACTACACAGTAAGTGATTAGTAACGGCCGTATTGGACCTTGAATCGGCGGCTTTGAAAAACTGTAGTGTAATTTGAGGCTAGTGATTAGCTAGCTTCAAGACACTTTGCCATACATCAGCATCCAGCTCTACCGCCTCGGGCAGCACCTTTTGCGACCCAGGAAGGCGTGCGCCAGGTTGGCTAGTCACAGCTTCTGAAATGGCAGAAAGCTTGTCCCAGAACAGATCGCCAGATACGTTGGTAGGGTCAATGATGATATAACATTGACCTAAATCGTGGGGTTGGCCTTCGGTGGCTTTAAGTGGTTCTAGCTGGGTGCTGGTGCTGCCACCAGTAAATGCAGCGGCAAGGATTTCTGCCATTAAACCAAAGCCGTAGCCTTTATAGCCACCAGAAGAAACCAAAGAGCCGCCTTTTAATACAGCGTTGGGGTCTTGTGTGGCTTGTCCTTTGCTGTCTACACCCCAGCCTAAGGGGATTTCCTCACCTGCGGTAGCGGCCATGTTGATTTTGCCAATCGCAATGGCACTAGTGGATTGGTCAAACTGCATGGCCAGGCCGCCTTTACCATCGGGCACAGACATGGCAATAGGGTTAGTGCCTAATACCGCTTTGGTGCCGCCTGGAGGTGAAACGCAGGCCTTGGCGTTGGTCATGCCAATGGCAATAAAACCCGCACGGGCGATTTGTTCGGTGAAGTAACCCATAGAGGTGCAGGTGTGTGAATGGCAAATGGCTAAGGTGGCAACGCCATTGGTTTTTGCTGCAGTAAGGGCAGTATCAAGGCCGCGAGAAAATGCAGCTTGGGCAAAGCCAAGCTTGGCATCTACCATTATGCTGGCGGGTTTGGGTTGGCTTACTTGCGGTTCAACATTGCCTTTTACCCGACCTACGCGTAGCTGATTGCAGTAGCTGTCGAGATAGAATAAACCACAAATACGATTGCCATGCGCTTCTGCTACACGTACAGCGTGAGCAACCGAATCGGCAATCCAAGGCGCTGCGCCATGGGCGACTAGGGCTTTGGAAGTGGTGGATTGTATGGTGTCTAGGTCGACGCTGATAGTGGCCATGACGGTCTCATTTATAATAATAATTTAGGCTCTAATTTTATGTTGCTTTGCCTGCCTGGGTAAAGTAAAACTATGGCTTAACACACAATTATTAGGTCAATTGATGGGTCAGACTATCTCAGAACAGCGTCTATTACTGCGGCCCTTTACGCTGGCAGATTCCAGTGTGGTACAGCGCTTGGCAAGTGATGCAAAGGTGGCGAAAATGGCAGGCAACTTGCCTTACCCCTACCCCGAAGGCGGCGCCAAAGCCTGGATCGGAACGCATGCGCAGCAGCACCGCGTGGGCACCGCCATTATTCGTGCCATGGTGAGGCAGGAGGATGATCAATGTGTGGGTGCGATTAGTTTGGGTCAAATCCCTCGTGGTCTGAATGCGCAGGGTAATTTAGGTTACTGGGTGGGTGTGCCATATTGGAATAAGGGCTACTGCGCCGAAGCAGGTAAACTGATGCTGCAATTGGCTGCCCGAGAGTACCACATGCAGAAGGTGTTAGCGGCTCACCGCATAGATAACCCCGCATCAGGTAGGGTGCTGGAAAAACTAGGTTTTGATGAGCTGGAGCCCCAGCGGATGGCCAACCTGTCTGGCGAGTTTTTATTTCGCTGTTATCAAAAATTGCTATAGGTTTTTGTCACAGGCAATAAAAAAGGGCGCCGTATAGGCACCCTTTTTAAATATCGCCCGCGCCTTAGTGGCGACGGCCTCCGTCGTTACGGCTGTCTTTGCGATTATGTGGGCGATCACCACCACGGTTAGGTGGTCCTTTACGCTTTGGTCGTGGAGACTTAGTACCAGGAACAAAGTCGTCGGCAGCGCCTTGAGACTGAATATTCAGCGGTTGGTTACGTACGCGCACTTTCTTAAGTAGCTGCAACATTTCTGCTGGCATGCCTGCAGGCAGGTCTACGGTAGAATGGTCGTCAAGCAAGTTGATACGTCCAATGTAAGCACTGCTTAGGTCAGCTTCGTTAGCAATGGCGCCAACAATGTCTCCGGGCTTAACCTGGTGGTCATGGCCCACTTCAATACGGAAACGTTCCATGGCGATAGATTCGCCAGTGAAGGTTTCTTCTTTACGTTCTTTGCGACGTGGGCGATCGCCATCACCAAAGCCAGGTGTTGCATCGCGTGAATCACGACGTTCAGGCTTGCGTGGTTCTTCCATCACTAACGGGCGGTCTTGCTGAGCCATAAAGGCCAAGGCTGCAGCCACTTGCTCGGGGGCGATTTCTCGTTCCTTCACAAAAGCTTCAACTAGGTCGCTGTAGATGCTTAGGTCAGACTGCTCAAGGGCTTTGTCGATGCTGGCTTTAAATTGGTCGATACGACGTGTTTGTACTTGCTCACGGCTAGGTAATTCCATTGGCGTAATGGTCTGGCGTGTGGCTTTTTCGATAGAGCGAAGCATGTTGCGCTCACGTGGCGCTACAAACAAAATGGCGCTACCGGCACGGCCAGCACGGCCAGTACGGCCAATACGGTGAACGTAAGCTTCGGTGTCGTATGGAATGTCGTAGTTAATCACGTGGCTTACGCGAGCAACGTCGATTCCGCGGGCGGCTACGTCTGTAGCTACTACAATATCAATTTTGCTTTTCTTAAGGTGCTCAATGGTGCGCTCACGCAATTGCTGAGACATGTCACCGTTGATTGCCGAAGCACGATGGCCGCGCGCTTCTAGCTTTTCGGCCAGTTCAACAGTTAAGGTTTTGGTGCGTACAAATACGATAACGCCATCAAAATCTTCTGCTTCTAAGATGCGCGTCATGGCGTCTAGCTTATTGGTACCAACGGCTTTCCAATAACGCTGAGTGACGCTGTCTACTGTAGCTGTTTTAGCTTCAATTTTAATTTCTTCTGGGTTGTTAAGGTAAGTGTTTGCAACCTTACGAATAACAGCCGGCATGGTGGCTGAGAAGAGTGCAACTTGGCGTTCTGCTGGAGTGTGGTCCAAAATCCAAGTCACGTCGTCGATAAAGCCCATACGTAACATTTCGTCGGCTTCGTCCAAAACAACGGTTTTTAGCTTGTCCAGCTTTAAGGTGCCACGACGCAAGTGATCCATCACTCGGCCTGGGGTGCCAACAACCACATGTACGCCGCGTTGTAGCTGACGCAACTGGCCGCTCATGCTACTGCCGCCGTAGATAGGCAATACGTGGAAACCGCGCATGTCGCTAGCGTAGTTTTGGAAGGCTTCGGCAACCTGAATAGCAAGCTCACGAGTTGGAGCCAGTACCAGTACCTGAGGTGCTTCTACTTTTAAGTCGATGTTCGATAGCGCAGGTAGTGCAAAGGCTGCCGTTTTACCGGTACCGGTTTGTGCAGTACCTAAAATGTCTCTGCCTTCCAAAAGGTGTGGAATAGCAGCGGCTTGAATGGGGGAAGGCTGTTCGTAGCCAATGCGTGTGATGGCAGAAAGTACTGGTTTAGAAAGAGCCAGTTCTGTAAAAGTGGTCATCGTAGTATCCTAAAATAAAGAAATCTAAGGACTCAATGAACACAAATATTCACAAAGCCCGCGCGTAAACAAAGTCACTCCCTAAGCCGCACTCAATGGGGCAGAGATGGTATTGAAGTGATGTAACCCTCTGTTCGGTCTACATTGGCAGTACTTAAATGTAAGTAGTATGGCCAATGCCCGGCACCTGCTGGTGCCTTACCGTGCCACTTTATTTTGAAGTGTGGCTGAGATAACGCGGATGCAAGTGATATTACGCGGCGGAGTATATGCTAATTGTATACAAAATGCTACAGGTGCATTTTGTATACATAGTCTGACGCCCTTGCTTAGGACTTAATGGCAGCTAGCACAGACTCTGCAGAACTCACAGAGAAAGGGTCTGCGCCATGGTTGTCTTCACGGCCGGGTTCTTCTAACCAATGCTCAACCACACCATTATCAACTACCATGGCATAGCGCCATGAGCGGGGTCCAAAACCCACGTTGTGTTTGTCTACCAGCATACCCATTTGACGGGTGAACTCACCATTGCCATCGGGGATGAATTTAATATTATTAATGTCTTGGTCGAGCATCCATTTACGCATCACAAAGGTGTCATTAACGGACAATACATAAACTTCATCCACGCCTAGTTGCTTAAGTTCTGCGTAGGCTGCTTCAAAACCGGGTACCTGAAAGGTGCTGCAGGTAGGGGTAAACGCACCTGGAAGCGAAAAAACGACGACCTTTTTGTCTTTAAAAATGTCATCGGTAGTGAGATCTTGCCAGCGAAACGGGTTGTCGCCGTCGATACTGGCGTCGCGTACACGGGTTTTAAACGTGACTTGGGGTACTGTGATTCCTTTATGCATTTTATACTCCTAAGTAGGTGAGTTAGTGATTAATGAGGGCTAATCGGCGCATAAACAATGCGGATGCCAGTAATAATAGTGCAGAAGACATTAAACACCAGATAAATCCAAAATGTATAAACACCCAGCCAGACAACACGGTACCTAGCAGACGTCCTGCGGCATTGGCCATATAGTAATAACCAAGGTCCATGGACACTCGATCTACATTGGCTAGGTTAACAATTAAATAGCTATGGATCGACGAATTAACGGCGAACACTAGACCAAAACAAGCCAAGCCAATCATCAATACCCAGGCGTTGTTGAGATCGAGGGCAAGGCCGCTGGCAATGAGCAAGGTGGTTGTGGTCAGCAACAGAATCCACGATAAGCTATGGCGTGCCGTGACGTTGGCAGCGTATAAGCGGTGAGTTAATTTTGGTGTGAGTGTTTGGACCAAGCCGTAGCCAATAATCCATAGCGCTAGATAAGCCCCCACCTGCCAGTATTGCCAGGCTAATTGCTGGGCCAAATACACCGGTAGTGCGACTACAAACCACACGTCACGAGCAGAAAAGAGAAACAAGCGAGCCAAACTAAGATTGTTGATGGCAGGGCTATTGGACCAAAGCTGAGTCACTTTTGGTTTGTGTGTTGCGCGCCCTAAGTTGGTTTTAAGAAGTACCAGACTCAGTGTCCAAACCACTGATAGTCCTAGTAGCATGATGAGTACGCTGCTAGAAAACCCAAAACCATTTAATAGCGCGCCGCCTAGGAAAAATCCAATGCCTTTTAGAGCGTTTTTGGAGCCGGTAAGTAAGGCCACCCAGCGATATAAGCTAGCGCCGTTACCTGCGGGTGCTAGTATTTTCACTGCGCTTTTTGCGCTCATTTTATTAAGATCTTTGGCGACACCAGAAATCGCTTGGGCAGCCATAACCCAAGCCACTGTGAGCAGGTGCGGGCTCACCAGCAACATACTTAACGCAACTAACTGTAAGCCTAGGCCAATGTTCATGGTGCGATTAAGGCCGATGCGCGCACCAAGGTAGCCACCGAGTAAATTGGTGATCACACCAAACAGCTCGTAAAACAAAAACATCAACGCAATTTGTAAAGCGTCATACCCTAAACTATGAAAATGCAATATCACCAACATGCGTAACGCGCCGTCGGTGAGGGTAAAGGCCCAGTAGTTACCAGTGATGAGGGCGTATTGACGCAACTTAGATGAGCTGGACTCAGGCATTAATGATCATCGGCGCATATATAGCGGGCTAATTCTGCAGCACGGTTAACATAACCCCATTCGTTGTCATACCAAAGGTAGAGTTTTACTTGGGTGCCGTTGATGACCATGGTCGATAGAGCATCAACGATACAAGAACGAGGGTCTGTGCGGTAATCGATAGACACTAGTGGTCTTACTTCAAATCCAAGGATACCTTTTAACGGCCCTGATTCAGAAGCGGTTTGCAGCAGTTGATTGATCTCTTCGGCTGAAGTTTGGCGCTGCATTTCAAACACGCAGTCGGTGAGTGATGCGTTAGCTAACGGCACGCGCACGGCATGGCCATTGAGCTTGCCTTTTAAATCGGGAAAAATATGGGTAATGGCAGTGGCAGAACCCGTGGTGGTAGGGATAAGACTCATACCACAGGCGCGCGATCGACGTAAGTCTGAATGGTGGGCGTCTAATATGGTCTGAGTGTTGGTGATGTCATGAATGGTGGTCATACAGCCATGGCGAATACCAAGGGCCTCATGCAAGACTTTAACCACAGGCGCCAAACAGTTAGTGGTGCAAGAGGCGGCCGTGACTAATTGATGCTGTTGCGGCTGGTACAGATGGTGATTAACCCCCATCACAAGGTCCAATACGCCTTCTTGTTTTACCGGTGCGGTGACTAGTACCCGCTTAACACCTTGGTCCAAATAGGCTTGTAATAAGGCTTTGGATTTGATTTTACCGCTGGCCTCGATTACTAGGTGGCACTCACTCCAGTTGGTTGCTTGGGTATGGGTATTTTGGCTATAGGTTAGGGTCTTGCCATTAATAGAAACGGTATTTTCATAGCCTTCAATGTTAGCTGACCAAGCACCATGAATAGAATCAAATTTGAGTAAATGAGCGGTCGTTGCCGCATCGCCTGCGGGGTCATTAAGCTGAATAAACTCAAATTCTGGCCAATTCCACGCCGCGCGTAAGACAAGGCGACCCATACGGCCGCATCCGTTAATACCTACTTTGATGGTCATAATGAAGTATTGCAAAGAAATAAGATAAGGGTATTGTACCTACTTCTTCACGACTAGAGTCAAACCACGGTAAATATGATGATCAAAGCAGGCTTATACCGCCATTATAAAGGTGCACAATATCAAGTGATCGATACGGTACAGCATTCAGAAACCGAAGAAGTGCTGGTGCTGTACCGCGCCTTGTATGGTGAGAAAGGCCTATGGGTGAGGCCTTTAGCAATGTTCACAGAAACGGTGATGGTGCAGGGTGAGTCACAACCGCGTTTTGCTTACCAAGGAATCTCTGAACCGTTGTAGTTAAAGAAACGCCCGCTATCGTTAATTGTTAGAGCATCCAATACCTGCCGCAATCCATTCACACTGGTGTGGGTGTCGATGAGACCATTGGGGCCACCCATGTCGGTTCTGACCCAGCCAGGGTGCAGCGCTACGACGGTGACGCCTTGTTCAGCAAGGTCGATAGACAGGCTTTTAACCACTTGGTTAACGGCAGTTTTGGATGAGCGATATAGGTATAAAGAGCCACCTTGGTTGTCTTCAATACTACCCACTTTTGAACTGACGATAGCAAAGGTGCCTTTGCTGGCCACTAAGTTGCCATACAGCGCTTGGGCGAGCATGAGCGGGGCAATACTATTGACGTTCAACACCTCTAGCCATTGCTCGCGGGTGATAGTGCCCAAAGACTGATCTCGTGGACCAAACACACCCGCGTTGTTGATGATTAAATTTAAATCAACACCAAGCAGGTGTTGTTGAAGCTCAGCGATGCTGTCGTCATCGGCCACGTCGAGCGGCAGCAAGGTGAGTTTGTCGCAGTTTAGGGCTGCAAGCTCAGTGCCAGTGTGTTGACGATAGGTGGCGTACACGCGCCAGCCATTGGCTAAATATTGTTGTGTGAGCTGGAGGCCAATACCACGATTGGCGCCGGTGATTAATAGCTTTTTAGTGTGTTCGGGTGCGGTCACGATGATGGCTCCTTTACTGTTAATTTACCAATCTAGGTTAGTGGTGTGGCGCGTTATAGATGTACTATCGAACTCACACTCGCTTGATTGTATCTTAAACCTTATATGGCCCTCATTTTTATAACATCATTGGCTCTATGTTTGCTGCTTTTGTCGGCAGGTAAAAGCTACGCGGGTGCCAATATGCCGGATCTTCACGACAATCATGCCATGATGGAAGTACAAACATGCCACATGCAAATGGCGCAAACATGTGTCGGTATGGATGCGGGAGGCGATTTTTGGGCGGCAGCATGAGCCACGTGATTGACAACACAACCGGCAAAATGACCCCAGAAGACATCGCCGCGGTTGCCGAATATTTGTACTCACTCAACCATCCATAATTGGGTATTGGCCCATGGTCCAATAGCTCGGGCTTGACCTATGTGTAACACTTGGGTTTTATACTAAAGGTCTTAACCGCGTTAGCTTGAGTCATCCTAGGATACTGCCCATGAAAACCGTAAGCCAACTTGCCAAAACAGCAAAGGTGACTGCCGAAACTGTGCGCTATTATAGCCGATTGGGCTTGCTGGAAGCGCAACGGGACCCACATAACGGCTATCAAATATTTGACCAAAACGCAGTGCAGCGACTTACTTTTATTAGCCATTCTCGTTCATTGGGGTTTAGCTTGAAGGATATAGGCGCCATCTTGCAACATACGACCCAAGGCGATTCGCCGTGCCCTATGGTGAGGGATATGCTACGCCAACGGGTGCCTTTAGTGGCGGCAAACATACGCCTTCTAGAAGAACAAATGGCACGTATGCAGTTAGCCTTAGAACAGTGGCAAAGCATGCCCGATGGTGTGCCCGATGGGCATCATATTTGCCATCTAATTGAAGACTGGCAAATGCCAGCTACAGAGATTGAAGATCATGAGTAATACCGTACAAAACCAACTCACACAGTTAACCTTATCAGGTGTAACTTGTGCAGGGTGCGTGGGGCGCATTGAAAAAGCCTTGAACCAAACCCCAGGAGTTGAAGCTGCCCAAGTCAATTTTGCTAGTCGGACGGCAGAAGTAAGTGGGGGCGAGGCACTCGCACTCATTAAAGCGGTACGGGGTGCGGGTTACGATGCGCAAATTATTGAAGATCCTGCGTTTGCAGAAGCCCAGCAAGCCAAAGAGCTAGGCCAGTTATTGAAGCGCCGTGCCTGGTACGCGAGTTTTGGTGTGGGTTTGGGTTTAGTATTAATGTTGTTTGCCATGGACATTAGCAACCCTCTGATAATGCGGGCCATTGGTTGGCTGACACTAGTGACCATGCTAATGACCGGCGAGCATTTTTATAGGAGTGGCTTTAAGGCGCTAAAATCTGGCCATGCCAATATGGACACGCTAATCGCCATAGGCACTATTGCGGCTTGGCTGTATTCGATTTTGGTGGTGTATTTGCCCAGTATATTTCCAGAGGCGGCCAGAGGCGTTTATTTTGAAGCCTCAGTGATGATTATTGGTCTAGTTAACCTTGGCCAAGCGTTGGAAATGCGCGCCCGCCAAAAAACTCAGTCTAGCTTGAAGAGCTTGCTGGGTTTACGCCCTAGCCATGCCTGTTTGATTGCCCGTAAGGGAGAGACGGCTACGGATGAGGTGCAGGTTAATATACTACAAGTTAAAGTCGGTGATTTATTACGCATTAAACCGGGGGAACGAGTACCCGTAGATGGTGTGGTGACACAGGGCGAAAGCTATTTTGATGAAGCCATGCTCACGGGCGAACCTATGCCGGTACACAAACAAGTCGGCGATGAATTAGTGTCAGGCACCATTAATGGCCAAGGCAGTGTGATCTATGAAGCTACACGGGTAGGCCGAGACACGGCATTAGCGCGCATTATCGATATGGTGCGACAAGCGCAAAATAGTAAGCCGTCTATTAGTCGCTTAGCCGATAAAGTAGCGGCTATCTTTGTGCCCGTGGTGCTGGTTATTGCCATTGCTACCGCTCTGGCATGGTACTTTTTTGGTCCTCAACCAACCTTAACTTACAGCTTGATTAGCGCCGTGTCGGTACTCATTATTGCCTGCCCTTGTGCGTTAGGCTTAGCCACACCTATTTCGGTGATGATTGGAGTGGGTAAAGCGGCTCAATTAGGCGTATTGGTGCGCAACGCCGAAGCGCTACAGCAAGCCAGCAAGATCGATTGGGTGGTGTTAGATAAAACCGGCACCCTAACCCAAGGGCGTCCTAGCGTGGAAGATTATGCGGCCTTTAATGGTGCTAATGAGGCCCACACTTTGTCTGTGGCGGTAGCTATAGAGCAAGCGTCAGAACACCCCATTGCCTTGGCCATTGTAGATTACTGTCAACAGCAGCCGTTGTTGTATTCATCTGACCCAACACAGGTGATGCCTAATGGTGAACACTTTCATGCGGTACAAGGTATGGGCGTAGTAAGCGATGACTACCTCATGGGTAACGTCAAGTTGATGCAATCTCAAAATGTAGACTTGAGCTGCGCCCAAAGTTGGCTTGCGCTACAAGATCAAGCTGCTAGAACAATTGTGCTCTTGTCCCATAAAAACCAGTTAATCGCTGCATTTGCCCTTGAAGATGCCCTACAAGAGGACAGTGTTAAGGCCGTGCAGAGGCTCAAAGCCCAAGGCATTAAGGTGATGATGTTAACGGGAGACAATGCGGCCACAGCCCAAAGGGTGGCCAGCTTAGTGGCAGTTGATGACTATGCCGCAGAGCTCATGCCAGAAGACAAGTTAAACAAAATTAAGCAGCTACAAGAACAGGGTCAGGTGGTGGCCATGGTGGGCGATGGCATCAACGATGCGCCGGCGTTAAGCCAAGCTAACGTAGGTTTTGCGATGGGCCAAGGCACCGATGTGGCCATTGAAAGTGCGGACCTGTGTTTGCTCAATAGTTCATTACATGGGGTGGCTGACGCGATTGAATTAAGCCATGCAACCTTACGCAATATTAAACAAAACTTATGGGGCGCCTTTGCCTTTAACAGCTTAGGTATCCCCATTGCGGCAGGGGTGCTATTTCCCCTTACCGGTATGTTGCTGAGCCCCATGTTGGCGGCCTTAGCCATGTCCCTGTCGTCGGTGACGGTGGTGTCTAATGCCAATCGATTGCGCCTGTTTAAACCCAGTCGACGCAATTAAAATATTTGTGGCTGGGGGTGGCGCCTACGAGCGCCGATGGCTTGTACCATCACGCCCAGCATGATGATGCTACCGCCAACTAACGTCCAGTTACCGGGGTGTTCGTTAAATATTAACCACACCCAGATAGGGCTTAAAATCACTTCCAGCATGGTGAGTAAGGTTAGTTCTGCTGCAGGCACGTGCTTGGATCCGTGGATAAACATCACCATGGCTAAGCCCATTTGAAAAAAACCTAGGGCCAAACAAATACCTAAGTCGGCCCAGCTAATGGCAAAATCGTCAATCGCGTAACCGGCTACCAGCATAGAAAACACACCACCCACCAATGCTGCGGGTAACATGTCGTTATCTTTGCCGCGGCGCATAATAACGCTAAAAGCGGCGTAACATATGGCCATCATCATGGCGAAAGCCATGCCAATCAAACCGCCCCCCGTCAGTGCCTTACCTACCATCACGCTTACACCGATGCTGGTGAGGGCGATAGCCGCCCAAGTGCGCTTTTTGACTCGCTCGCCTAAAATAAGCCAACCTAACAGTGCGGCGATAAAGGGCGCCGAGCTGAGTAAAAAGGTGACGTTGGCAACACTGGTGTGGAGCAGGGCAAATATATTGCCAAAAAACGAAGCCCCCATAAAAATGCCGGCTAATATGCTCAGTTTATTGGTGCGTTTAATCGGCGTGATGACATCACCCTTGTTGCGCCAAGCCATGACTGCCAACATGGTGAGCACTAGGCCCACCGATCGGAAGAACACGATATGCCAGCCCGTTGCTTGATCGATGTAACGTACGCCTACGCCGGCGGTGCTCCACAACAGGCCGCAAATAATGACCATGATGGCGCCGTTGCGATATAAGTGATTGGGTGCTGTACTCAAGGCTGGGGTTAGTTGCGTCATGGGTTAGCCTCAGACCAAGCGGTGTAAGTTGGTGTTGGCCACTGGCTTTGTGTCCAGGCCAGCACCGCCATAATGTCTGTATCGGTTAGTTTAGATTGCCACGCAGGCATATTGCCTCGCCCTGTAGAGATGGTATTAGCTAAGTCTGCTAACGAGTGGTGCCAAGCATGGCCAGTGCCGTTTAACGGTGGCGCAGGGCGGTTGCCCGTGGCGTCGGGCTGCATCCAGTTTTGCGCGCCTTGGGCTTGCGGCCCATGGCAGGCCGCACAGTGATCGGCGAACAGCTGTTGACCTTGAATTACTTGAGCCGGAGTATACCAGTATGGGTTATGGCTTTGTTTGGAAAAATAGGTATAGGTGCTGAGCACTGCAACTAGGGCTAGGGCGGCAATAAGTACTAAATTTTGGGTCTTTGACATGGCAACAAACTCGCGCAACATATGAAGTTGGCGCACTATATCTCAAGGCGCTTATCTCGGTCTAGACTTGGTGCATTGATTCGTTGTTCTATGGGGTGAATTATTTTATAATTTTACGGTCATAACACCAATCTCTTTTCATAGTTGAACCCTACGATGGCAGTGACTTCATCGATTTTAAATTTAGCTAAATTGGCGCTGCGTTTTTTGCTCAGCGGTGGCATCGCCACGCTACTCCACTGGGCAACCTTTTGGGGCTTGGTAACGCTACAGTTTGAGGCGCTTTGGGCGTCTGGCATTGGAGCGTTAGTGGGGGCTGTGGCCAATTATTTTTTGCAGTACTTTTTCACCTTCAAATCCAAGCGAACACATAAGCAAGCGGTGCTGGCTTATGTGCCCACGGTGATGGTGAGTTGGGTGTTAAACTTAGCGGTATTTTACGGCCTGTATACCTACGCGTTACCTAATCCGATGGTGGCCCAGATGGTCACTACTGGCTTGGTGATGGTAGTCAATTTTGTGTTATATAAAAAGGTAGTGTTTCGTGCTAAATCCGACACCTGAAAATCAATCTTCTGTGGCTTCGACCGTGGTGTCATTAGTGATACCCGTATACAACGAAATCGACGTACTGCCTCTGCTCTTTGATCGGCTTAGAAGCGTCATGGACGGTTTGCAATTAAGCTATGAAATAGTCTTGATTGACGACGGTAGTAAAGATGCAAGTGCCGCCTACCTGGTAGAACAAGCGCAAGCTGATAATCGTGTGAAGGCGATTGTACTGTCGCGTAACTTCGGCAAAGAAGCCGCCCTTTCGGCGGGCCTCCAACACACCTCTGGTGAGGCCATTGTAGTGCTTGATGCAGACCTGCAAAACCCGCCCGAATTAATTCCACAAATGTTAGAAAAATGGCGTAACGGCGCCGATATAGTCGCCATGAAACGGCGTAATCGAGAAGGCGAATCTTGGGCTAAAAAATCGGGTTCTTACTTTTATTACCGTATTATGAACCGTATTACCGGGTCCATGAATATACCAGAAGACACCGGTGACTTTCGCCTCATGAGCCGACGCTCGTTAGATTCCCTTAATCGGTTACCCGAGCGCAATCGTTATATGAAAGGCTTATTTGCTTGGGTGGGTTATCCTACCGAGGTGATGGAATACGATGTCGCCGATCGAGCGGCAGGCGAAACCAAGTGGAATTACTTCAACCTGTTTAGCTTGGCCTTTGAAGGAATTACCTCGTTTTCTGTAGCGCCGCTACGTGCCATGGTTCTATTGGGGCTTATCACTGCCACCTTAGGTGGTTTGTTTGGTGCTTGGATCGTGTTTAAAACGCTGATGTTTGGCAATGATCTCGACGGTTATCCTTCCATTATTGCTATGATCACCTTTTTGGGCGGCGTGCAGTTGCTGTCTATCGGCGTGTTGGGTGAATATGTAGGTAAAACCTACTTTGAGGCCAAGCAACGGCCATTATTCATTATCCAAGACGTCATTCAAAACCCTCCAACCAGTGCGGCTACCCCTGACACAGCTGCTGCAGAAGGAAAACCAGTTAATGTTACCTAGGATTAATCTTATTTGGCTGTTAGGCGCACTGCTATTGGTGCGCATATTAGCCATGGTGTTGGTGCCTTTTGCCGACACTACAGAACCGCGTTATGCCGAAATAGCGCGCTTAATGATGACCAGTAACGATTGGATTACACCATGGTTTGAACCTGAAGTGCCTTTTTGGGGTAAACCGCCGTTGTCCTTTTGGGCCCAAGCCATTTCCTTTAAACTCTTTGGTGTTAATGAATTTGCGGGGCGTTTACCGGCGCTGTTAGCGTTTATTGCCACCGCCTGGATGGTATGGCGTTTGGCTAGTTCTATCGCCGGCCAAGACGTAGCCGCTGCTGCTTTGGTGGTTTATTCAGGTATGTTGTTGACCTTTGTTGCTGCCGGTACCGTGATGACCGACCCCTACTTGGCCCTAGGTACGACTTGGGCCATGGTGGCTTTCTATTTGGCGCCCAAAGAAGATGTTTGGTACTGGCGTTATGGCTTTTTTATTGGCCTAGCCATTGGTCTGTTGGCGAAAGGACCGTTGGCTATTGTGATTGCGGGCGCCCCCATCGGCATGTGGGTGTTGGTACAAGGTAAGCTCATGTATTACCTAAAAACCATGCCGTGGATACGTGGCACTTTGTTAATGTTAGCCATTGCCTTGCCTTGGTACGTGTTAGCAGAGGTTAAAACTCCGGGTTTTTTAAACTACTTTATTGTCGGTGAGCACTTTATGCGCTTTGTCGACCCAGGTTGGATGGGCGATTTATACGGCCATGCCCATAAAGAACCTAAAGGTATGATTTGGCTACATTGGTTAGGCGGTACTGCTCCGTGGGGGCCATTAGCCTTATTACTGGTGCTTGGGCATTTGCTCAAATCGTCGTGGCGTAACACCCTCTGGCAAGCAGGCATTAAACCACCGGTGCTGTACCTATTGTTTTGGGCCTTAGTTACCCCTGCGTTCTTTACGCCTGCGGGTAACGTTATTTGGACTTATGTGTTGCCCTCGATGCCAGCCTTTGCCTTGCTGATGGGCTGGGCTCTAGTGACGCTAAATAATGGCAGCCGCTGGCGCCAGCTTGGGTTAAACGTGGTCATGTGGATGGCGCCGGTAATGGCTTTAATATTGACCTTGTTAGTGGCTAATAACAATGACTTAATGAAAACCGAAAAGAGCCTGGCTCAGTATGTCGCAAAGCAACCTCAAGCCAGCGAGGCTTCTAACTTCACGCGCTTGTATTATTTAAGTGCTGAACTGGAGTTTTCCGCTCGCTTCTATAGCCATGATCTAGCCAAGCCGATACAGCTAGACCAGCTAGAGCGATTGGCTAAACAGCAGCAAGGCGTATTTATTGCTGTGCCTCTAAGTCGTTGGGAAACAACGTCGGCGCACTTCGGTGCACGCTTAGAACCACGCATTCAGAATATGCGTTTTAAGCTGGCCTACTTACAACCATAGCTTAGTGTGCGTCTAACCACTGGCTTAACATATCGATTTGGGTTTGGTTTAGTGCCAAACCCAATTTAGTACGCCGCCAAACAATATCTTCCGCCGTTTTAGCAAATTCATGTTGTTGTAACCATTGAACTTCTGCTTGGCTTAAGGTGTGGCCAAAGTCGAGGCCTAAATCGGCACTACAACTGGCAGTACCTAGTATGTTATTGGTATTGGTACCATAGGTATTGATCAGTCGTTGAGCCCAGTCGGAGCTTAAAAACGGGTACTTTTGTTGCAACTGTTGTTTGAGTTTCGCCTTATGGGCCAGTAAAAAATCACCACCGGGTAGCGGAGCTCGTTGGGTCCAAGGTGGCCCCATGTGCGGAAATTGAGCCTCTAATTTGGCTAATGTGGCTTCGGCAAGTTTGCGGTAGGTGGTTATTTTCCCGCCAAAAATATTCACCAATGGCGCACCTAATTGTTGTTGTAAAGACACCACGTAATCGCGTGTTGCCTCACTCGCTTTGCTGGCGCCATCGTCAAATAACGGTCTCACGCCGGCGTATGTCCAAACTATATCGGCCTGCGTCACGGGGCGGTGAAAATACTCATTGGCCAAGGCTAACAGATAGTCCACTTCGGCTTGGCTGCAAATAACATCATCCGCAGTTTGAGGGTGGTCTTGGTCGGTAGTGCCGATCAAGGTGTAGCTTTGTTCGTAGGGTATGGCAAAGGCGATACGCTGGTCCGACGACTGGAAAAAATAAGCACTGTCATGTTCAAATAGTTTGTTAACCACAATGTGGCTACCACGGACTAGCCGAATTTCGTGTTCAGATTGAGTGTTTAATTGTTGGTTAATGACTTGGTTTATCCAAGGCCCAGCGGCGTTGACTAAGGTCTTTGCATACACCGTTTGTTGACTTAGTGTCAGTGTGTCTTGCAGTTCTATTTGCCATACATTGTGCCCCACGTCGTCCTTAATGCAAACAGCGGCAGTGACCTTGCAGCGGGTCATAATAGAGGCGCCGCGTTGCGCGGCATCTTGCGCATTAAGCGCGACAAGACGTGCATCTTGCACCCAACAGTCGGAGTATTCAAAGGCCTTTTTGAAATGAGTTTTTAAAACTGTACCGGCTTGGTGTTGGCGTAAATCCAACGTTTTGGTGGCCGGTAATAACTTGCGACCACCTATATGATCATAAATAAATAACCCAAGACGCACCAGCCAAGCCGGCCGAATACCTTTGACATGGGGTAATACAAAACGCATCGGCCAGCTAATATGGGGCATGTTTTGTAATAGCACTTCTCGTTCTTTGAGTGCTTGGCGTACCAAACCAAACTCATAAAACTCCAAATAGCGTAGGCCACCGTGAAACAGCTTAGTGGATGCCGACGAAGTGCCGCTAGCGAGGTCGTCTTTTTCTGCTAAGGCAACGCTAAGACATCGGCCGGCGGCGTCACGGGCAATGCCGCAGCCGTTAACGCCGCCACCGATGATAAATAAGTCATATGTTTGGCTGGGATGCATAGGGTTTATTAGTCTGTATGTGTGAGCGTGCTTTTAACTTCAAAAGTGGGCCAAAAAGAGGCCGGTGCAAGCGAGCTTGAAATGTCGAAACTGCCAACATTGTGTTGGTCTATCATTACAATGCTAGGGCTCAAATGGGCATGAGTCAGCTTACCTTCCAATATACGCACCGCCTGATCAATGGCTATTCTACCCTGCAACACCGGTGCATCTGTAGGGGCGGATATAATATGCCCCCGTTTGATACCACGAAAAACATTGTGGGTGAAGTAAGTTGAAACAATTTTAATGTCACCCCGTAAGTCGCGGCTTAATAATTCACTTACTGCGGCATCAGCAGTGAGCGCAGTGCCTACGATGTAATCAATATCCGTGCTTTCTTCCAGCACTTCTTGTATCAAATTACGTTGAATTTCTTTGCCTGTATCGCCCCATTTAACCGCCACTATGTCGATATTGGTGTTGGCAATTGCGGCCCTGAAACCATCGTCTATAAAGGTAACCCAGCCAGATTCTTTAGGGCCAGGAAACCAAGCAATGCGTACGTTGTCAGCGGTATTTTGATGCAGTTGGCTTAGGTATTGCCCGACTTTGAAGCCCATGCTGTACCAGGAGACACCCGCCTTAGCGCTAATACCAATGTCTTCAATGTCATTAACGGCGGCAATGACAGGCGTGGTTTGGGCTATTTTACGGATGCTCGGCGATAACCCACTAAAAGACACAGTACCTACAATAATGGCGTCACTGTCGCGCTCAGTACAATGTTTGAGTTGCTCAATTTGGGTGGTTAGCTGAGGGTAGCCACCCGCTTCCAATACGGTCATACCAATACCTAGGCGCTTCACCTCGGCTACCATGCCGTAGTTTACGCTCAGCCAGTAGGGGTCTTTTAGGTGGGGGTAAGTCACGCAGAGTTGCCATGGTTGGCTGGCAGTCTCAAGGGGGTGGTAACTCAATGCTTGCGTTTGTCCGGTGTAGTCAAAGGCAGGCTGCCAGCTTACTAACTCCCACGGTTGACTTGCGGCGTAGCCGGTGGTGGTCAGTAGGCTTAAACAGGCACACTGTAGAAAGGTGGTTAAATACGACTGTTTCATAATGTTAACGGAGTCTTCCCTACTTAAAATTGAGGGCTTATTGGGATGCTTTTTATGGTACTTTAGCCCTATGTTAGTTTACCTTTTGAGGCCCTATGGCTGTCAACCTAGGAATCGGTAGTAAATTACTACTAGCGATGATTTTAACCATTAGTTTGTTAGTTATTGCGGCTGCCACAGGTTGGCTCGGTTATGAGCGCGTGGCGAGTAAACAAAATTCAGTTATAGACGATGCGATACCTGCCATTATTGCCGCCCACCGGCTGACCGAAATTAATGCCAGTTTAGCCACTGCCGCTCCCGCCTTGCTTGGTGTGGCTAGCGAGCCTGAACGGATAAAAATCACTAATACTATAGTGTTTCAATTACAGCAGCTCAACGACTTGGCAAGTTGGTACGGTGGTACGGCCAATTATCCCTTTGAAAGCCTTGTGCTGAAAGGCATGAGTGATCGTATCAACACTAACCTAGTGCAGCAAATGTCCTTAGTAGAGCGTCGTCTAGCGTATATGCAAAACGCAGCCAAACAACATAAAAAAGCCCAGCACGCCATGGGTATGATCCATAACATCAGTACCTCGCTAGTGGCTAACGCTAACACTATGACTTCTGCAGTGGCATCTAGCCTCTATGATTTGGCCGATGCTAATGCCGGTGAGGGTGCACTTTATGACGCATTTGACCGTTTGATTGAAGTGGATTTAGATCATATGGATCGCATGTACGAACTGCGACAACGCGCGGCCAGCCTTACCGTGCTGTTAGATCAATTGCCCGAAGAAACTAGCCTCAAAGGCGTCTACCAACTTGAAGTCAAAGTGAGGGACAATATGGTGATCTTGGAGCGCCGTATTAAAGAGGTGAATGATCCCGGCAGGCGTCAGCAAGCATTAGATTGGTTGTCGATAGTCAAGTCCTCAGTAGCCTCCAGCACTACCGATAACTTATTTGGCCTGCAGCGTCGCAGCATTTATGTACATAGCCAGTTGGTGTTGTTCAACGAGGCCAGTACCCAGCTTACCCTGGATTTTAAAAAACAGGCCGATATGGCCAGCAGTGCAGCAGGTGCAACCGTGCAAACCGCTACGGAAGAGGCACGTACCGCGGTAGCCAGTGGAAGGAATCTATTATTATTGGCGTGCCTGGTATTAGCTACGGTGGCGATTGGTGTACTGTGGTTTTATGTAAAACGGAATCTGTTTGGGCGTTTAACGCAGCTTAACTTTGCATTTTTGGCGGTGGCGCAAGGCAATCTGGATTATACACTGCGCATTCGCGGCGACGACGAATTAGGCAGGCTGGCCAAAACCGTGCAAGTATTTAAAGAGAACGCCCGCGCCCGACAGCAGCTGGAACAGCAGCAGGAAACCGTAGAAAGACGCTTGCGCAATTATCAATCGGAACTCGAGCAAGAAATACAACTGCGCACCAGTGAGCTGCAGGATGTGAACGTAGAATTACAAGCCACGGCAGAAAAACATGCCTTGGCGCGTACTGAAGCAGAGCGAGCCAACGTGGCAAAAACAGCTTTCTTAGCCACCATGAGCCATGAGGTGCGTACCCCATTGAGTGGTGTATTGGGGACGCTTAGGTTGCTGCAAACAACCCACCTCAACGATCAGCAAACCAAGTACATTGCTTTAAGCCAAGCGGCTGCCGAAGCTTTGCTAGGTATACTCAACGGCATTTTAGATTACGCCAAGGTAGAGGCGGGTGAAATACAAGTTGAACACCATGCCTTCCCTATTGAGGGTGTGGTGAGCAACATGATTGCGCTCATGTCCGGCGCCGCTACAGAAAAGGGCTTGCAGTTGGATATTCATTTGGATCCCAAGCTTCAACAGGTGAGTTTGTTAGGCGACCAAGGCAAAATACAACAGGTGTTGTTCAACTTATTGGGTAACGCCATGAAGTTTACCAGCGTCGGTTATATCCAATTGCACATCAGTTTGGTAGTGAGACAAGCAGAAGAGCGCTTGCGCTTCGAAGTGGTTGATACCGGTTTAGGTATTCCACAGCACATGCACGACACCCTGTTTCAACCCTTTGCTCAATATGATGCGTCGACCTCTAGGCGTTTTGGTGGCACCGGTTTAGGGTTGTCCATTTGTAAAACTTTGATTGAAACCATGGATGGCGAGATAGGTATAAGTCACCGTTTAGATATGGCCCCCAAACAGGGCGCTAAGGTGTGGTTTGAGCTGCCGTATTGTCCAGACACCGTCTTGTCACAAGTCCCTGAGGTTGTGCCATCAGCGCCTCGCGCCGTGCCGAGTATGCAGGTGTTGTTGGTGGAGGATAACGAGATAGGACGTATTGTGGTAGAAGGGTATCTACGCCATGAAGGGCATGTGGTTACCCTAGCTAAGGATGGTTTTGAGGCATTGGCGTTGGCCGAGCAGAAGTTTGATGTGATACTTATGGACATTAGTATGCCGGGTATGGACGGGGTGGAAACCACGTTAAGAATACATCAAGTTCATAAACGCTTGGGCCTGAAAATTCCTATTATTGCCATGTCTGCGCATATATTCCCTGAGGAGGTAGAGTCATATCTAGATGCTGGATTGGACGGCTTTGTGGGCAAACCGATGGAGCCAGATCGACTTAACGAATTATTGTTAGGCGTCAGTCAAGCACAGGAGAATTTAGTTTCCATGCCGAAAATTTCATCCATTCACTTAGTCAACGAACAGTTGTTAAATGACGATTTGAGCGTCTTAGGACAAACCTGTATGCAAGATATGGTGAGCCTATTCGACCAAGCTTGTATTGATAATGCCGAGGCTATAAAAGTAGCGCGATTGGCGCAAGACTGGATAAAGCTCAGTGACCTGGCTCACAATTTTAAAAATGCCGCCGGTAGCCTTGGTCTGGAGACGTTGCATCAGCTCGTCAATCAGCTTGAGAATCAAGCCAAACATGGGGAGCCCACAAGTATAGATTTGATCTTGGAAGATGTACCGAGCCTGATCAAAAGCTCACAAAAGGCGCTCAATAACTGGCGAGCAGCGCATTTGAATTAGCCGCCTTTGTGCTCGTCCAGGCCGCTAAATAAATAGCCTTCGCCGTGCACTGTGGTGAACAGTATCGGTTGTTTGTAATCGCGTTCAATCTTACGCCGTAAACGCATGATTAAAACATCAATGGTACGATCATTGGGATCCCAGCTTCTATGGGTCACCTGAGACAATAATCGGTCGCGATTGAGGACTTTGCCAGGGTGCGTCATAAATACTAGCAACAGCTCAAATTCGGCTCTTGTGAGCTTGATCTCTTCTTCATCTCTGCCCAGCAAAAGGCGCCTAGACGCGTCTAGTACTAAGTTGTCAAAATGATAAATAGACTTATGCTGTACCGTTGTGTCGTTGACTGTATGAATACGCCGCAGTAGGTTGGTGACCCTTGCTAACAACTCCCTAGGATTGAAAGGTTTGGTGACGTAATCATCGGCGCCGATCTCAAGACCAACGATGCGGTCAATGTCATCGGTTTTACCCGTGACTAAGACTATGCCCATATTGCTTTGGCCCCGCACTTCACGGGCCAGCAGCAAACCGCTCTCATCGGGTAAATTGATGTCTAACAAAAGCATGCTAATGTCTTCACGGCTCAGCACTTGGCGCATTTCTTTAGCCGACCCGACGGCGCTAACCTGATAGCCCTCTGACTCAAAGTAGCCGGCAAGCTTAGTTCGAGTAATGACTTCATCTTCGACAATGAGGATATGATGGGCCTTCATATGGGCTACTCTTATTGTTTTCTAAGGCAGTATAGCAGTACACACGTAGATACAAAAAGGCCGGGTGATTGTCCCGGCCTTTTTCTTTAGTTTAGTCCTAAAGCCTGCTTTCTCTGGTTAGCCCAGGTTCGAAGAATCTGGTCAATAGCAAGGCCAATACAAGCCACACATACACCAAGAATTAGACCGTTACCTACGCCATTTCTGTCGGACAATGAGCCCAAAATCAGCTGACCAAGGTCATCGGTACCGATCATTGCACCAATGATAACCATAGACAGGGCAAACACCACTGTTTGGTTAAGACCTAAAGCAATGTGAGGAAACGACATAGGCAATTCAATAGACAACCAACGCTGCACGCGATTCACACCTGCCATTGTGCCAGCATCTTGTAACGTATCCGGCACACTTAACAGGCCCTCTACAGTGTAGCGTAGGGCAGGGATTGAAGCGTACACAATAATGGCGATAACTACGGCGGTATCAGTTATGCCAAACAGCATCATTACTGGGATTAAGTAAATGAACGACGGGAAGGTCTGAAAGGTGTCACAATAGGTTAAAATAAAGCGTGTGGATTTAGCATTTTGCGCACACAATGTGCCCAATGTAATGCCGATAATGCCTGATACAAGTACCGATACACTCATTAGGTAGGCGGTAATCAGTGCCCGGTCCCACCATTTGGTGAGGGCAATGAATAGCAAGAATCCACCCACGGTTAAGGCCACTCGAATGCCCCCTACAATCAGGCCTATACCCATAATCAAGGTAAACGTCGCTACCACGGGCATGCCTAAGTAAGCCGCTTTAACGGGCATCAAGACAGAAAGAATTAACCATTCGTTAAACCCTTTGAGGGCAAAGAAGTAGGTGTCCCATATCCAGTCAACACCAGACTGCAAGAAAATGGCGATGGAAATGCCCTTGTTGTGGGGCACGATGTAGAGGTAATTAAAACCTTCTGGGAAAATAAATTGACCCACATAAGCTAAGCCTAGTCCAACAACAAAAAGTGCCGCAAATATAAGGGAATACTTGTGCTTCTCGGCAAAGGACAGGTTGGAAAAATAGTCCGTTTGTTTATTGGCCCAGGCTAGTGACATACGGTCAAGCATAATAGCAATCAGTACGATACAAATACCGATTTCGGTGGCGGCACCGATGTCAAGGCGGTTAAGAGCGATTAGAAGGTCAATGCCTAAACCTTTGGCGCCTATCAGTGACGCTAACACCACCATGGCCAAGCATTGCATGATGACTTGGTTGACACCAATCAATATGTCACGGCGGGCCGTAGGAACCAATACCTTGGTTAATAGCTGCCAGCTGTTACAACCACTCATCATGCCAGACTCCGCCACTTCTGGGCCTAGTTTTTTAAGGCCAAGTAAGGTGAGGCGTACCATAGGTGGGGTGGCGAAAATAACCGTTGCAATGGCACCAGCATGATCACCAATACCAAAAAACACCATCACTGGAATCAAGTAGGAAAAGTGAGGGATGATCTGCGCCATGTTAAGCAATGGATTGAGTATGGTTTCAACGGTTTTGCTTCTAAATGCCCATATACCAAATACGAGGCCAATAAAAACCGAAATCGGGGCAGCAACTAATACGAATGACAAGGTCTGCATGGCCGGTTCCCACTGCCCAAAGACTGAAATATAGGTCATTGAAAATCCGACTAATAGAGCCAATCCGCGACCACCTAGTGCATAGCCTAAGATGGTGATGCCACCAGCGATTACGGTCCAGGGTAAGCCAGGCATTTTTGCCCAAGGGTTTGTCGTGGCCCAGTCCCAGCCGGCAAAAGTGACGATGGTTTTAGCGCCGCCGAGCATTATTTCACGGATGAATTCGATTAAAAACAAAATGAAGCCTGATATGATGCGTGTAAATTCTCGCACTAATGGGCTTTCTTCATATTCTTCAATGTCTGGGTCATATACGTCAATGGGCCACCATTCAAACATCATGTAGCTGATAGAGTCGTTGATCCATAGCGGGAATGCTTGTATTAAAGGCGGTAATCGCCAAAGCAGGTTGTTTTCTGCGGGTCCTATGGTTTGGTACAGCAGAATAAAAATAACCAGCAAGGCAATAAATTGCAGATATTTTTTCTGCATGAATGCTTGGATCATGATGTCGTCTCGCTTAGGTTTATCGAATGGTCACCAAACAACACATGAACAATTTTAGCCGCTGTGATGGCCCCTACAGTTTGACCCTCGTCATCAATAACACGCACTGGGGCATTTGAGTTTAAAATGGACTCAGCGACATCTTCGATAATGGTATTTGCATTGACGCTAAGCTCACCCAAAGAAACATCAGCATTAACGGCATCCATAACGGCTTCGATTTTTAGTACTTTTTCGCGAGGCACCTCTTCAGTGAATTTACGTACGTATTCAGTGGCTGGGTTAAGCACGATGTTAGCAGGGGTGTCGAGTTGTTCTATCACGCCATCTTTCATAATGGCAATACGATCAGCTAAGCGCAACGCTTCGTCAAAGTCATGGGTAACGAACATTATGGTTTTGTGAAGCGTGGACTGCAAACGTAGGAATTCATCCTGCATTTCTTTACGAATAAGGGGGTCAAGTGCAGAAAATGGTTCATCAAGGAACCAGATGTCAGGTTCGATGGCAAGTGAACGTGCAATACCCACACGTTGTTGTTGGCCACCAGATAATTGGCGCGGGTAGTAATCTTCACGACCGGTTAAGCCGACTAGGTCCACCATCTCCATGGCGCGATCTATACTGTCGCTGGTGCTCATGCCTTTCACTTGTAACGGGAAGGCAATGTTTTCTAGCACGGTTTTGTGAGGTAATAAGGCAAAGTTTTGGAATACCATGCCCATTTTGTTGCGGCGCAACTCAATGAGCTGCTTGTTATTCATCTTTAAGATGTCATCACCTTCGATGATGATTTTGCCAGCTGTGGCGTCGGTCAACCTGGAAATGCAGCGTAATAAGGTGGATTTTCCAGAGCCAGACAGACCCATAATAATGAGGAGTTCGCCTTCATGAATGTCGAATGAAGCGTTGTTAACTCCGACAATACACCCTGCTTCTTTGAACTTTGCAGCATCTACTGCACCATTAGCTTTCTTTAATAAACTTTCTGCGTTGTCACCGAAAATTTTATAAACTGATTCACAACGAATAACAGGCCCGTTGGAAGGTGATGTGGCATTTTGCAGAGGCATAAGTAAGTTCTTTTATTAATTAGTTAAGAGGGTAAAGCATCCATAGGGGCTTAAAACGAGCCGCTATGTAAAAAAGAAAACCCTCCGATTGGCTGACCAGTCGGAGGGTTTGGCTACTTTAGGTGTTAATGTCTAAGTGTTACTTAGTCCAAGCTACCCAAGTGGCTTCGTTGTCTGCAAGCCATTTAGCTGCAGCATCCTTGTGGTCCATTCCGTCTGTGTCAACCAAAGCGGCCATTGAGCCGATTTGACTTGTAGAGAAGGAAATCTTGCTGTACGCAGTGTACGCAGCAGGGTGACTCTTCGGGAACTTGTAGCTGGCTGCTTTCTTCAACCAACCTTTTGGTGAACCACAACTTCCGTCACCACCATCAACTACACGACAACCTGCAGTGTACTCTGGGAACTCAATGAAGGTAAAGCCTTCAGCATCGGTAAAGTTTGGTGTCCAGTTAAAGACAATGGTAGCACGGCCTTCTTTCTTAGCTGCAGCTAATTCTGCCCAAAGGGAAGAAGCACCACCGGCATATTTAACCATGTAGTCATCACTCATACCAAGCGCTGCAATACGCTCTTCCATCAAGGTGCCGTGCCAGCTTTGTGGACCTTCTAACCAACGGCCTTTGCCGTCTGAATCCACTGTAGTAAACACATCTTTACAATTTTTAAGCGCTTCCCAATTAGGTAGGCCAGGACATAGGTTTTGGTCGATCACCCAAGTCGGCACGCCCATTTCTTCTAGGGTTGCTGCAGAGTGAGTGCCTGCGTCGATCAAGCCACCTTTAGCCATGGCATTGTAGAAAGAACCACCAAAGCTTGACTGCCATACTTCGTGAGAGATGGTTACGTCTCCATTACGGATAGATTCATATACCGCTTGGCTGTCGGCTGGAACGTATTCAACGTTGTTGCCCATGCTTTCAAAAATGCCACCAATAACGTGGGCCATTACCACTTGGCTAGACCAGTTGTGGATAGGGATAACAATAGGCTTTGTACTGTCGGCTGCTTTAGCTACGCCAGCGACTGACAATAGGATGCCAGCTGCGCCGGCGATTAACGTATTTTTAAATTTCATTCGTTTTTCCTCTGTATTATTTTTATGTATTGATATTTAGGTATTTACATTACCAATTGCAAATACGCGAGCCGTCAACTATCAGCTTTTTATTACAGCTCCAGCTTAAGCCCTTACACGGGACTTAGTTGGGTCGTAGTGCGAAATGCCCACTACGGTTGCTGGAATTCGTTTAATGTGGCCGTCTAATTTGCCCACTTCTACCTGTGTGCCAGGCTCAATGTGGTCTATAGACATGCTACATAAGGCAATGTTTTGGTTTAAAATTGGAGACCGTACCGCGCTGGTGATGGTGCCTACCTGTTGGCGGCCTACGCGTACACATTCGCCGTTGCCGGCAATTTCTTCACCTTCTAATACTAAACCTACCAACTGACGTTGTGGATTCGCTTTACGTTCGATCAATGCATCACGGCCAATGAAGTCTTCTTCTTTGGTCTTAAGTGGCACGGTGAAACCAATACCTGCTTCAAATGGATCCGTTTGATCGTTAAATTCGTAGTCAGCAAAGATCAAGGCAGACTCAATACGTAGGTTGTCGAGTGCTTCAAGGCCTAGGGGTGTGATGCCAAACTCTTGACCCGCTTCCCAAACGGCATCCCATACTTCATGGCCGTCTTTGGGATGACACCAAACTTCGTAACCACGCTCACCCGTATAACCTGTACGAGAGATAGTCACTGGCGCACCCTCTGGGCCGCCAATACGGCCGTGGGTAATGCGGAACGGGCGCAAGTCTTCAATAGAGGTTTGGCAGTCGCGGATGTTAATGATCTTTTTTAGAGTCTCACCGCTCAATGGGCCTTGTACCGGTAAGTTGTGTAGCTGATCATTAGAGTCCTTAATTACCACGTTAAAGTTCTTCTCGGTAGCTACTTTACGTAACCATTCAATGGCACTATCACAACCGCCTACCCAGCGGAAGTTGTCTTGTCCAAAGCGGAACACTGTTCCGTCGTCTACCATACAGCCGTTGTGGTAACACATGGCAGTGTAGATCACAGAACCCACAGCCAACTTGCGAATATTACGAGTGACCGCGTAGTTAAGGAGGTTTTCGGCATCTGGGCCTAGCACTTCACATTTACGCAATGGGCTTAGGTCCATCAATACCACTTTTTCGCGGCAAGCCCAGTACTCAGCAATGGCGCCATAGTTGTTGAAGTGGTTGGCTAACCAGTAGCCGTTGTAATCAACAAAGTGCTGAGTCATGGTGGCAAAGCGGTCGTGGAATGCGGTTTTCTTAGTCATAATTGAATCTGCTGCGGCGTTTTTACGGAAGGCATTGCCCTTCTTGAAATCATTATCAGCGGCGTAAATACGCACGTGAATGTCTGTTGGGTTCCAGCCGTTGGCTGGGGTGGTGTCGTCAGGGCATGCAGTAGAGCCACAAATAAGGTCAACCTTAGCCTGCAATAAAACGTAATCCCCAGGACGAGTCCAAGGCTGGCAAGAGCTATGCTGATCATAATCATCATAGCCCGTGTTGAAAAAGAAGTTTACGGCAGGCCAGCCTTTGCGGGGCGCAACACCAAACTTGGCTAAAGTGGCGTTTAGATTCTCTGTACAGTTAACGTGGCCGGGATAGGCATTATCGTCATAATACTTGGCGCTACAGGCCAAGTTAAAGGTGTCGTGGCGAGCAACAGTGTCTTGGATAACGTTAAGGATGTTAACTTGGTCGTCGGTGTAAAACTTGTCGTACAGGCCTGGCCCAGGGAACGCAGAGGCCATTAGCGTGCGAGTGGTGACGGGGCAAATTGGCTTCTCTACACCTTCAGCCAGCCTTGCCGCGTCGAATGCGACAAAGTCTGAACACTGGCGGCCAGCAACATCGATAATCTGAATGTATTCACCAGCGTTAACCAAATAACCTTCGGCGGTGCTGTTGTTAATGCGAATCTCACGATCAACTACACCTATAGGTGCTGGTAATTCGTCTTCTACGATAACAGGTGCGCCACTTATGCCGACAATAAGGTCCGTAGGCGGCATCAGTTGCTCTTGGCTCATGTCTTCGCCAGGGGCTGCGATAAGGCATAGGCAGTCGTTAGCCACGGTAAAACTGTGTTTGCTTGCAGCTAACGAGTCAGCACCTAATACGGAGATGCCTTTACAACTACTATGGTTGTTAGCATCCATCCATTGGCGTAAGTAGCTGATGTCACTGTTGGCCTCGGTGCCAAGACTATTTATTGCGGGCTTGCCTTGGGTATCAAAAGCCATGACTTGGGCTTCTTGCTGACCTTCAGGGTCGTGCAGAGTTAATGTAGAGCCAGCAGCAAGCTGCAACGAAATCAAATGTTGTGCAGGTACTCGGTAGCGTTGTGTGCCGTCATCACCCAACACTGGGTGAGGCATGGGGTTGGCACTGTAATAGCTAAGGGGTTTCATAGGCCGGTGGCTCAAATAATAACGTTATCATCGCTGGGTGCAGCGGCAGTCCGTAGGACAGCGTAACAATTTGATGTGAACAGGCTTTGTCTGCGGTGTGTATAGAATGTAGTATATTGTAAATTTTTTTTACATCTATTATCGACAAGACGGTTTGTTAGCTAGCGCACTAGGTCTTGTTGCGCTTTGCTGAGGTGTTCTGCCATGGTGGTTTTAGCCGTTTGAGCGTCGCGGTGGCTAATAGCTTCAAATAAAGCTCGGTGGTGCGCATTGTATAACGCCATGTTTTCTTGGGTCAGTACTTTGCCGCGACTGGCGCGCCATAACTCATGGCGCCTTACTTCGTTAACTTGCTCGTAAATCCATATCATCAATGGGTTGCCGCAAGCTTGAGCGATGGCTTGATGAAAGGCTTCATCGGCAATGGAGAACTGTTCGGCACTGCGGGCTGCTTCTACGCGTTCTAGGGCGGTACGCAATTGTTCTAGGTCGCGGCCGGCGGCGTGGTGCACTGCTAGGTCGACAATGGCTGGTTCTAGCATGTTGCGAACTTGCATTAACTGCATCGGACTAGTGGTGTCGGCGAACTGGCTGCTGCTGGAGTTACCTTGGGCTCTGACGAATGTACCGCTACCTACTTTACGTTCTACTAAGCCCTGTTGTTCCAATAAGGATAGTGCGCTACGAAGGGTGCCACGCGATACATCATAGTGCTGGGCCAGGTCGCGCTCAGCCGGAAGGCGTTCATTTGGGCGATAGACCTTACGTTGAATGGCATCGTTAATGGCAGTTGCTAAGGCTCGGGCACCGTTCGGTTTAGACTGTCGTCTATCTAAGGAGGTATAAGAGGCGGGTGCCGTGCTGGGAAACATTGCTGGGTTCTATGTATTATTGTTAGTGGTCACAGAGTAGCATATATTTTTCATCAATTGGTACAGTAATTGGTTATTAATGGTTAAAGAGCTGTGCGCCTTGCCCAATGTCGAAAATAGGTGGCTCGGGGGCCAAATAATTTTTTTTTTAAAAAACAAAAGTTTAACTAAGAAACATGGTGTTTGTTTAAATAAGTAACAAAAAAAGACTTGCCTCAACAAATTCAAAAATGATATACCTTTACAGCGCTTTATATGGACCTTTGATGTACCAATTAGGTTTTCTTGGTTGAAAATGTAGGTCCCTAAGCCCAAACAACAATAATATTGAGGAGGCATCGATGACAGATTTACAGCAATATGTTGACGCGCCAGGTCGTGAAGAACTGGTTCAGCAAGTCCGCGCTAAAATCGACGAATTAGGCATTACATATGTGTATTACCAGTTTATTTCTGTAACTGGTCGTATTGTCGGTAAAGGTATTCCAGCACGTCATTGGGAGCGTACAGCTGCCAAAGGCTTCCAACTTGTATACGGTTCAACTGCTAACTTAGCCATTGACCGTCATGGCGAATACATTGGCTACGGGCCTGAAGCGTCTGAGCTTGTAGGTATCGCTGACCCAGACACCTTTGTACAGCTACCTTGGGACAAGCGTGTTGCACGCGTGTTCTGTACCCTGTTCCGTAATCGTGAAGAGCGTGTCAATCCAGGCCAGTTTTTGACTTCTGATTGTCGAGGTAACTTGCGTCGTATACACGAAGAATTTAAAGGTAAGCACGGCCTAGAAATGCGCTGTGGTACCGAACCGGAAATGATGTGGTTGAAGAAGGGCGAAGACGGCATGCCAGATGGCGGCGTAACTAAGCCAACCTGTTACCACATTGATCAGTTTGAAGAGTTGCGTCCTGTATTTATGCGCGTCATTGAGTACTCTGAGCAAATGGGCTTAGACATTATTCAAGGCGACCACGAAGACGCTCCTGGCCAGCTAGAATTGAATACCCAGTATGATGACGTGCTACAAAACGCCGACCGTCTAACAACCTACCGTCAGATCTGTGCACAGGTTGCACGTGAATTTGGTTTGATTGCTTGCTTCATGAGTAAGCCATTCATGGGTGTTTCGGCTTCCGGTTGTCACCACAACATGTCTTTATGGGAAGGTGGCGAAGATGTATGTCACCCAGAAATTGCCGGTGGCGATTCCCTTCCTGGCATGCCTGGTCCGTTTACTTACCGTGAAGGTGGCAACAACACTTTTATGCCAGTTCCTTCTCTGCATGAATCAAAGCCAGGCCCAATTGGCCTACAGTGCATCGGTGGCGTAATTGCTCACTTGCCGGCTTTGACTTCTATCGGTTCTTCTACTGTGAACTCGTTCCGTCGTTTATGGGACACCGGTTTCTGGGCACCGATCTTTGCTGACTGGGGTTACCAGAACCGTACTTGTGCTTTGCGTGTATCTGCACCGGGCCGATTTGAGTACCGTTCAGTAGACTCCATGGTTAACCCATACCTAATGGGTGCGGCACTACTTAAGGCATTTGACGATGGTATCGTTAACGACCTTGATCCAGGTGATCCGGAAGAACGTAATATCTACGCGGCTATGGACGCAGGTAAGATCGTTAAGAAATTACCTATGTCCCTAGGCGAGGCCATGATTGAGCTTGAGAACGACGAAGTGGTTAAGTCTTCAATGCCTGGCGAAATGTACACTGTATACAGTGGTCACAAGAATGACGAGTGGGAACGCTTTAACCAGACTGTGACTAACTGGGATACAGAAACCTATCTTGATTGTTTGCCATAAACCGCAAGCTTTCAGTAAACCCCGGCTGCTAAGGTTACGACCATAGCAGCCAATTTTATAAAAACTCTAAAAGTAAATATTAGGAGACGCGACCATGTGTGGTATTGCAGGCCTTATTCATAAGAAGGCGGGCGGTGCAAACATCGGACAAGAAATGACTGACATGCTTCAAGCTTTGAAGCATCGCGGACCAGATTCTACCGGTTATGCGCTATATGGCTCCCCCATTAGTAACTACATCATGCGTATCAACCTTGCGGAGCAAGCTGATACCAAAAAAGGCTTTGACGTTGCATCACAGCTTCAATCTCGTAACGACCTAGTCGATGCGCGTATGGCTGAGTTAGGCGCTAAAATTTCGAAGAAGGAAAATTCAACTACATACGCTTTGCGTTATGAAGTGGCTTTCGACGGCGATCTTAAAAACTTAATCGACTATGTTGAAGACATCGAAGGCGTTGAAGTAATGTCTTGCGGTAACGGTCTTGAATTGATCAAAGACTTAGGAGATGCCTCTGTTGTATCTGCTCAGTACGGCATCAACTCATTCCAAGGTTCTCACGCAATCGGCCACACCCGTATGGCAACTGAGTCTGACGTAGATATTCGTTCAGCTCACCCTTACTGGGCTTACCCATTTGCAGACGTGTCTGTAGTACACAACGGCCAGTTAACTAACTACTGGACTAACCGTCGTGCCCTAGAGCGTTTAGGCAACCGTTTTAACTCCAACTGTGACTCAGAACTGATCGCTGTGTACATTGCTAACCGCATCAGCGATGGCGACACATTAGAAGAAGCTATGAAGCGTTCAGTAGAAGACCTAGACGGCGTATTTACCTACCTAGTAGCGACTTCAGACTCGTTAGGTATGGCTAAAGACGTGATGGCTGCTAAGCCTATGGTTATCTATGAGAGTGATGACTTTATCGCATTGGCTTCTGAAGAAGTTTCAATCCGTAAAATCTTTGATCACGAAATTGACACATTTGACCCTTATGAAGGCGAGGTGCGCGTATGGCAACTGTAAGCAAGTCCAGCCAATCCCATGACATGGGATTGCATACGGAAAAGCTCACAAACCGAACTCAGCAGATGTTTTTTGATGCTGGTGAATCGGCTAACTTAACTTATGCATGGGCTCCAGTAGTCGACACAAACAAAGTAGGTACTTTGGATTGTGAAGGTATGGACCCAACCGATATTAACATCCGTCTACGCGAGTTGATGGCTGAAGGTTGTGGCACCATTAACCTAAGCAACCCAGGCTCTATGCATGGTTTGTGTGTTGGTATCCTAAACCGTCTACAGCTTAACATCACCGGTAGCCTTGGCTACTTTGGTTGTGGCTTGATCGACGGACCCAACGTAAACATCTCTGGCCGTGTTGGCTGGTCATGTGGCGAAAATATGATGGCGGGTACCATTGTCATCGAGAAAAACGCAGGCTCTACCTTCGGCGCAGCTATTCGTGGCGGTGACTTAGTATGTAAGGGTAGTGTTGGTTCTCGTACTGGTATCGACCAAAAAGGCGGCACTATCATCGTTGGTGGTAAGACTGGCGCATTCACCGGTTTCATGATGCAACGTGGTCGTATGATCATTCTTGGCGACGCGGGCATGAACCTTGGCGACTCTATGTACGATGGCACCATCTACGTAGGTGGCAAGATTGAAGGCCTTGGTGTAGACGCTGTTCCTGCTGACCTGAACGACCTTGACCGTAAGTGGTTGAAGTCTAAGCTAGATCTATATGGTATGGAAGCGCCTAACGGCATCGATAACATGCAAAAGATCGTTGCTGGTAAGCAGTTGTGGAACTACGACAACCTCGAACCATCAGAGAAGAAGCTAGTTCTTTAAGAGCAGCGAGGAAACTATTATGGCAGTTGTTAACGAAAAAGAAATAATTGGTAAGAGTTTTATCTTCCCACCCGAAGTCATGAACGACATTCACATCAAGTCCGACTTAGGTCGTTACCGTATGCGTGGTATGTCTTTGTTCAAGAAAATCCCAAGCTGGGACGACTTGACGTTTATGCCTGGTACTTTGACACGTTTCGTAATCGAAGGTTACCGTGAAAAGTGCTTGACCAAGACCGTGATTGGCCCAAAAGCCAAGCGCCCAATGGTATTAGACATTCCTGTGTACATCACTGGTATGAGTTTTGGTGCATTGTCTTACGAAGCTAAGACAGCATTGGCTCGTGGCGCAACCATGGCAGGCACTGCGACCTGTTCTGGCGAAGGTGGCATGATTCCTGATGAGCGTCGCTACTCAGACAAGTGGTTCTATCAGTGCATCCAGTCTCGTTACGGATTTAACCCACATCACCTACGTCTTGCTGACGCATGTGAATTCTTTATCGGCCAAGGCTGTAAAGTTGGTTTGGGTGGTCACTTAATGGGTCAGAAAGTGACCGATCAGGTAGCTGAGATGCGTTCACTACCAGCCGGTATCGACCAGCGTTCACCTGCTCGTCACCCTGACTGGTTAGGCCCTGATGACCTTTCTTTGAAAATCAAAGAAATCCGTGAAGCGACCGATTGGCAGATTCCTATTCAGCTTAAGCTTGGTGCGGCTCGTGTATATGACGATGTGCGTATGGCTGCTAAGTGTGAGCCGGACTCTATCTACATCGACGGCATGGAAGGTTCTACTGGTGCTGGCCCACACATCGCTACTGAGGAAACTGGTGTTCCTGGTATCGCTGCAATCCGTCAAGCGCGTAAAGCTCTAGACGACGTAGGCAAGTCTGGCGAAATCAGCCTTGTGTACGCTGGTGGTATCCGTAACGGTGGTGACTTGGCTAAGGCTTTGGCACTAGGCGCTGACGCTGTAGCGATCGGTCACTCTGCTATGATGGCATTGAACTGTAACCGCGACATCGACGAAGCTGACTTCCCTAACGAAATGGGCGTAGAAGCCGGTTCTTGTTACCACTGTCACACTGGCCGTTGCCCAGTAGGCGTTGCCACTCAAGATCCTAAGCTACGTGCTCGTCTTAACCCAGACGAAGCTTCTGAGCGTGTATATAACTTCTTACACACTCTAACCATCGAATGTCAGTTATTGGCACGTGCTTGTGGTAAGACAAACATCCATTCTCTAGAGCCAGAAGATATTGCGGCTCTTACAATGGAAGCGTCTGCCATGGCTCAAGTACCATTAGCAGGCAGCCAGCATACAGTTGGCCGCCCTGACATGACTCGTTTCTAGGAGGACATTACAATGTCACAAGATGTAGATCATTATTTAACTACAGACGGCCTGGATTCAGACCGTGAGAAAGAAATCGGTCAAACTATCGGCTACCGTTACGACGTTAACTTGGTGCCTGATATGGACCGTTGTACTCCTTACCTTAAGGAATACATGGAAAAGATGAACTGGAAAGACCTTAATTGGTTAGAAGATATCCATATGGGTTACGAAGAAGACAACGCAGCTGTTTTCGATCGTAACATCAATGGTTGGGTAACGATTCCAGATACCATTAAACTTCCAAACAACCAACAAGACCGCGACATGATTGCGCGTGAGTTGTTGTTGAAGTTCCAAATGTCTGAGAACCATCCAATGGTTCAGTTGCGTGAAGCTTACGCAAAATTCTAACGGACACTGACTGGGGCGAAAGGCCCCGGTACAAGACCTGATAGTACAGACACAAAAACCCAGCATTAGCTGGGTTTTTTATTGGCTGGTCATCCAGCATGTCATCCTAACGAAGGTCAGGATCTTTTAAACTAAGCCGACCACATTAACGCCTTTTGGTGACGCGCCTTTAAAGGCGGCAAACCGAAACGTTTCTTATAACATTTATAAAAACTAGGTAACGAAGAGAAGCCACAGTGAGTGGCTATTTTCTCAACCGTAAGCTCAGATTCAAATAATAATTTATGGGCATGATTTAAACGCTTTTCTAAATAATAAATACTCGGAGAAATGCCAATATAAACTTTAAACAAACGTTGAATTTGACGTTTTCCTAAACCAGCATACTGGCTTATTTCAGACAAACTCAACGGCTCATCAATATTATTTTCCATCAAAGATGCGACTTGCTGCAATGCATTGGGCCAACCATACGGATTGATTTTGTTATCTAACCGGTGCTCTTTTGGGGTGCGCAAAGTGGCACAATTCATCTCTTCGGCCACCGCAATAGCGACCGACTTGCCGTGGTGTAAGTGGATGATATGTAACACCATATCTAGACTTGTACTGCCACCTTGGCAGGTAAAACGATTATTGTTAACGTTAAAAATAGCCCGATTAGGCGTCGCACCTTGCTGCCGTAACTCGTCTAAATGGCGATGATCTATAGTCCACCGACAATCATCTAATAACCCCGAAAGGTAGAGGTAGTATGGCCCTGTGCCTACACCACCCATTAATACGCCGGAGCGAGCAAGGTGCTTTAATGGCGCTGTGAAACCCAGAACGGGGAGTTGGTAAATGGTATTAGTGGCACAGATAACCAAGGCATCGAGTTGACTCAACGACCATGCCGCAGTCAACGCCAATGTCTCAACCTGCATGCCGCAAGAAGACATTGTTGGGCCGCCGTTTAATGAAAAGAGCTGCCATTCATAAAGCGTGTGACTAAGACGATGATTAGCCACTTCCAATGGCTCAATAATATGGCTCATTTCGGCAAAGTTATAGCCAGGGACTAATAACACGCCTAACTTCCAATTCTTATTAATAATATTTAACGACATAACAAATTCACTGCATTAATTTGTGCTTTAGCGTCGGCATCTTTAAAGATGATTTAAGCAATGGTAGCCTAGTTTTGTCGTATTTACAATATATCTGGGCTTTAATGTGTCGCGCTAGGATAATAATGTATACATGTTAATATATTATATATCTGTTAATAAGCTAATTAGTTTATGTTTTAATTTAAAACACTGATATGTTTAATGTTAATAAAATATACATTGAGTAGATGACTAATTAGGTAAAGTTTATAGATAGTTATACGCCACGTTGTGTGGTTGAGTGTACTGTTTGGAGTGAGGAAGTAGTGTGAGTTGACGATCTCGTGGTTAGTGGCCCAGCATAAAAAAGGCAACGCTCCAAGTTAATGAAAACGCTGCCTTTTGTTACTTCTATGTGGTGGAGATGGGGGGAGTCGAACC